>OGPG01001509.1_pt1 | contig 16165 bp, 18 predicted proteins | sample 1552851 | NCBI WGS metagenome assembly OGPG01 (sample SAMEA2579909, study PRJEB22360) | human gut metagenome | biome: human gut; feature: human-associated habitat; material: faeces | place: Denmark | collected 2008/2010 | reverse complement strand
GTACCACTTTCCCTCCACGTCAGCGGGATTGTACTTACTTGCTAATTCCATGTTTCTTTATGTATATGATAATGTATATTCAAAAAATAACGGCTGCAAAATTAATAATTTTAATTCAAATCTTGCCACCCACAGGATGTTTCTGTGCCCGGAAAGATAATTTATATCCCTCATAAACAGCAATTCCATAAAATAAGGCGGACATCGACACCACATTCTTCACCATGACAGAAAAGATTTCGCCATAATCGACTCCCGCCAGCACTTCGAAAAACGTCATATCATAATCCTTAGCAGCAAAGCCGATGATGGATAAGAAATCACCCAACACACAACTGATCAATGCCAGTACCGCTCCCAAAATACCGAAAACGGGACGTATCCCCTTCCCCTGCCGCATGGCGAAACCGACCAGAAATCCGACTCCGATAGCCATATACCCCATCTGAAGACCTGTAGAAACGGAGATGAGACTCCATGCCACCGCCCCCAAGATACACGCGACGGATGCATACAGCACTCCTTTGGGAAGATTTTCTTCGGCGAGAAGTTCTTCTTCCGTCATTGACACCGGAAAGTCGTCGGGCTTGGGAGGAGCTATCTTCAACAGTTCTTCATCCTTCTCGAAGTTTTCGCATTCTTCGTCAAAGTCAGGAAGCTCTCTGGTACGTTTGCAAACAAGCCCTTTCCCATTCACGAAATCACGTGACACGCAATTCCGGCAATACTTTTCAATTTCTTCTACGGTAGCCATCTTTCGTTTAACAGTTTTTTTGCAAATATAGAGGTATTTTTTCGCGTGACGTTTATTTAATGCATATTTTTGTTGACTAAAATCTGCACGGATGATGAAACGGAAACTGATAATTAGATATATACCCCTGGGAGTACTGCTGCTTCTGGTATGGATGACACAATCGATTCCCGCTTTGGGAAACCTGTATTCACAAACCGTTTATCCTGTCATCTCCCGCGTTTTGTCATTCTTCTCCAACTTATTCCCTTTTGCCATAGGGGATTTATTTATTTTCGGGAGTATCACGGGAGTCATCGTTTATCCATTTTATGCCCGTATCCGCAAGAAACTGCCGTGGAAGAGGATTCTGCTGCGTGACGGAGAATATCTGTTATGGGTTTACGTATGGTTCTACCTCGCGTGGGGGTTAAACTATTCGCAGCCAAACTTTTACCAGCGTACGCATATTCCTTATACAGCTTACACACCGGAGATTTTTCAAGAGTTTGTGGATAACTATATCGACTCACTGAACAGTTCGTTTGTTCCCGTAAAAGGAATCCATGAGGAACAGGTACGTGACGAAGCTGTCAAACTTTACAATCAATTAAGCGACAGCCTGGGAGTACACCGCCCTCCATTTCCCAATCCACGGGTCAAGACGATGATATTCACCCCATTCATATCAATGGTCGGAGTGACGGGAAGCATGGGGCCTTTCTTCTGCGAATTCACTTTAAACGGAGACTTGCTCCCCATCAACTATCCGGCAACGTACACTCACGAACTGGCTCATCTACTGGGAATTTCGAGCGAGGCAGAGGCCAATTTTTATGCCTATCAGGTTTGTACCCGTTCACAAATAAAGGGAATCCGTTTCAGCGGCTACTTCTCGATTCTGAATCATGTACTGGGGAACGCCCGACGGCTGCTGAGTGAAAAAGAATACGCCGATATAATCAACCGTATCCGACCGGAGATTATAGAACTGGCGAAAAAGAATCAGGAATACTGGATGGCTAAATACAGTCCGTTGATCGGTGATGTTCAAAACTGGATATACGACCTCTACCTGAAAGGAAACAAAATAGAAAGCGGAAGAAAAAACTATTCGGAAGTGATCGGGCTGTTGATTTCGTATCAAGTATGGAAAGCGAAAACCGCATCAGACCAATAAAAAGACTTTTATTAACTCCCTTGCTTTTGTTTTCGTACCGATTAAGGCTATAAAAGACAAGGAAGCATTATCTTTGCAACATTATTTATAAAAAAATCAAAGGAATGATACATACAAGAGAAGAACAGATGGAAGCCTTCGGCCGCTTTCTGGACATCCTCGATGAGCTTCGGGTCAAATGTCCGTGGGACCGCAAGCAGACGAACGAAAGTCTGCGCCCCAACACTATAGAAGAGACTTACGAACTTTGTGATGCCTTGATGAGGGATGACAAAAAAGATATTTGCAAGGAGTTGGGAGATGTGCTGCTGCACGTAGCATTCTATGCAAAGATCGGTTCGGAGACAGGTGACTTCGACATTAAAGATGTCTGTGACAAGTTGTGCGACAAACTGATTTTCCGCCATCCTCACGTATTCGGAGAAGTAAAAGCTGAGACTGCCGGACAGGTATCCGAAAACTGGGAACAGCTGAAACTGAAAGAAAAAGACGGAAACAAAAGTGTATTAAGCGGTGTTCCAGCTGCACTCCCTTCACTCATCAAGGCTTACCGCATTCAGGACAAAGCCCGCAATGTAGGTTTCGACTGGGAAGAACGGGAACAGGTATGGGATAAGGTAAAAGAAGAAATCGGAGAATTCCAGGCAGAAGTAGCCAATATGGACAAAGAGAAAGCAGAAGCCGAATTCGGCGACGTCATGTTCAGCCTCATCAATGCGGCACGCCTCTACAAAATCAATCCGGACAATGCTTTGGAACTAACCAATCAAAAGTTCATCCGCCGTTTCAACTACCTGGAGGAACATACGATTAAAGAAGGGAAAAACCTGAAAGATATGTCTCTTGAGGAGATGGACGCTATTTGGAACGAAGCTAAGAAAAAAGGACTGTAACCCCATCCTCCTTCCTTATGAAACGGATATAATACGTGTCCAAACTCTGTTATTCCCACTTCCAGCAGTCTATTCTTTTAGTAAAACAACAAAGGTAAGCTAACAATTCATCCGGAAACAAAAATCAGAGGCTCTATCCGCATAGAATAGAGCCTCTGATTTACTCTGACAGAGCGTCTGTTTCATCCCAACAGAGCCTCCGTTTTATTTCTTTCTTTTCGGGTCATTTCCTCCGTCATTGCGGTTCATGCCTTTCAGCATTTCCCGATGGAAACGCATCTCCGCACGTTGAACGAGGTATATCTTCTTGTTGGAAAGTATCTTTTTAAACCGGTCCAGATAAGACTTATCAAGACGGTCGGCAGCGATACGGTTGTCACATACCTTTGCTACAATTTCTTCGTACTGGGCTTCTGTTGTTTTATCGTCTTTACCTTGACGCATCAAACTCCACGATTCATCGTTCAGTTTCTTCTTCTTCTCCTGCAGTTCAAAATAAACCGGGAAGAATTTGGCAGCCTCTTCCTTTGTTAATCCGGCCTGCCCAATAATAAACGCTTTCTGTTTATTCCGGAATTCCTCACGGGACAAATGCTGGTCACATCCATCGGCAGCCCAAAGAACAGGCATAAAGCCACATAACAAAACGATTAAAGTGATTAGTTTTCTCATTTTCTATTATTCAATCTGTTTTAATAAATCATTCTACACTCGCGTCACTCAGATAGACGTATAACGAATAATCATCCAACATCGCACGGTCCAACGCTACATCAATCATCTCGTCGGATACTTGTTCCGTATCCGTCTCCATAGCCGTTACTGCCACCGTTATATCATCTGCTGCCGGTTTATGGTCTGACGACGCCACCCGGATAATCAGGGCAGCTCCTACAAACATAGCCGCCATATAGAATAATGGTTTCAATCTCGTCCATGTCGAAACAGGCTCTTCCTTGAAAACGACTTTCTCTTTTTCAGGAAGTTTGTTCATCACCTCTGAAGTCAGATTTTCAAAGTAACCGTCGGGCACTTTGAAGGAATGCTCCTTTCCGATTTTCTTCAATAGGGTATCTTCTTCTTTCATACGTTTTTCTCCTCTCTTTTGATTAGACAATGTCTGCTTTAAAAGGTTTAATCTACTTCTTCCAAAAACTTCTCTATTTTCTTCACGGCATGGTGATAGGAGGCTTTCAGGGCTCCGACCGAAGTCCCGAAGATCTCTGACATATCCTCGTACTTCATTTCCTGATAATACTTCAGGTTGAACACCATCCGCTGTTTCTCGGGCAAAGTCAGCAATGCTTTCTGCAATAGCATCTGCACCTGGTCGCCCGAATAGTACGGATCACTCTCCAGCTTCTGCACAACTACTGCCTCGGGGTCGTCAATAGCCACCATCGTTGTAGCACGCTGCCTGTTCAGAAAAGTAAGACATTCATTCAGCGCGATACGGTAGAGCCACGTAGACAGCTTCGCCTCGGCACGGAAATAATCAATATTCGTCCATGCCTTAATGAAGGTATTTTGCAGAAGATCGTTCGCATCTTCATGCGATAGTACCATCCGGCGGATTTGCCAGTATAACTGCTCGCTGTATTGCGCCACAATCAACTCAAATCCTTTCCGCTGCGTACTCTCCTCCTGAAGGAGTTTCAGAACTTCACGTTCGTTATAAGGGGTCATAATCTCTCGTATCTGTATGTTTATTTATGGTTTTTCTTTTACTTCTCATGTACCGCTCCTCCTTCGAGTTCAATACACATATTTTCTCTTGCTAAAATTGTTTGGGGAAAGATGGCCGCTGCTTCATTCAACAACACAGTTTCATCCTCATAGCGTGCGGAAAAATGTCCGATTACTAATTGTTTCACTTCGGCATTCAATGCCATCTGTGCAGCTTGCGCAGCCGTTGTATGGTGGGTTTCCTTCGCCCGTGCCTGCTCAGTCTGCGCAAAAGTTGCTTCGTGAAAAAGAAGGTCTACCCCCTTTATCTGATCCACAATCTCAGGTCGGTAAATTGTGTCGGAGCAATACGCATATTTTCGTGCGGGAGCAGACGGACGGGTCAAGCGGTGATTCGGAATGACTTCTCCTTCGGGAGTCACAAAATCAGCTCCGTTTTTAATTCGGTTCAGTTCGTAGACAGGTACCTTGTAGAAGTCTACCATATCTCTGATTATATGATTGGGACGTTGCTTTTCCTCAAAAAGAAAGCCGCAACAAGGAATGCGGTGCTTCAGAGGGATGGTAGTCACACTCACCGAACGGTCGTCATAAATCAGTGCCGGTTGCTTTGTCTCAAACTCATGAAAAAAGACTTTATAGGCCAGTGTTTTGCAAAAGAAAGAGAGTAATGGGGCAAACAGTTCTTCCAGTCCTTTAGGTGAATGAATATGTAAATCTGCCGTTCGTCCCAACAGTCCGAAGGTAGAGATCAGTCCCGGCAAACCAAAACAATGATCGCCATGAAGATGAGAAATAAAGATATGATTCAGACGGGAAAACTTCAGGCGAGAACGGCGCAACTGCATCTGAGCCCCTTCCCCACAGTCAATCATAAAAAGCTTTTCACGCAAGTTCACAACCTGCGATGTCGCAAAATGGCGAGTGGTGGGCAAAGCAGAACCGCATCCAAGTATATGTAGTTCAAATTTCTCCATAGCGGCACAAATGTACACAAGTTTTTTGATATTTGCGCTATCATGGGGCAAACAAAAAAAAGCGCCCCGATCACCGGAGCGCTTTTCCATTATATAGAAATAAGAATTATTTCTTTCCTTCCAACTGTTCCTTCAAAGCAGCCAAAGCGTCGATGTCGCCCAGCGTAGTTGAAGCAGCCTGGTTCTGGATCATCGGAGCATCTTCTCTCTTGTTAGAAGACTTCTTAGCACCAGAAGCAGCTTTCTTTTCTGCTCTTTCTTCAGCCTTAGCTACATCTTCGAAGATACGGCTGTGAGACAGGATGATTCTCTTAGCGTCTTTGTTGAACTCGATTACTTTGAATTCAAGTTTCTCATCCAACTGAGCTTGTGAACCGTCTTCTTTTACAAGGTGTTTCGGAGTTGCGAAACCTTCTACACCGTAAGGAAGAGCTACAACAGCACCCTTATCCAACATTTCGATGATAGTACCTTCGTGTACAGAACCTACAGTAAATACAGTTTCGAATACATCCCAAGGATTTTCTTCCAACTGTTTGTGACCAAGGCTCAAGCGACGGTTTTCTTTGTCGATTTCCAATACTTGAACTTCGATATCTGCACCGATCTGAGTGAATTCAGAAGGATGTTTTACTTTCTTAGTCCAAGACAGGTCAGAGATGTGGATCAATCCGTCTACACCTTCTTCGATTTCTACGAATACACCGAAGTTAGTGAAGTTACGAACTTTTGCAGTGTGCTTGGAACCTACAGGATACTTTTCTTCGATAGTTTCCCATGGATCTTGTTTCAGCTGTTTGATACCCAAAGACATCTTACGTTCGTCACGGTCAAGTGTCAGGATAACAGCTTCTACTTCGTCACCTACCTTCATGAAGTCCTGAGCAGAACGCAAGTGCTGTGACCAAGACATTTCAGATACGTGGATCAAACCTTCTACGCCCGGAGCGATTTCGATGAATGCACCGTAGTCAGCCATAACGACTACTTTACCTTTCACCTTGTCACCTACCTGCAAGTTAGCATCCAAAGCATCCCATGGGTGCGGAGTCAGTTGTTTCAAACCAAGAGCGATACGTTTCTTTTCGTCATCGAAGTCAAGGATAACAACGTTCAACTTCTGGTCGAGTTCTACAACTTCTTTCGGATCGCTTACACGGCCCCAAGACAGGTCAGTGATGTGAATCAAACCGTCTACGCCGCCAAGGTCGATGAATACACCGTATGATGTGATATTTTTAACAGTACCTTCCAGTACTTGTCCTTTTTCAAGTTTACCGATGATTTCTTTCTTCTGCTGTTCAAGTTCAGCTTCGATAAGAGCTTTGTGAGAAACAACAACGTTTTTGAATTCCTGGTTGATTTTAACCACTTTGAATTCCATTGTCTTACCTACAAATACATCGTAGTCGCGGATAGGTTTCACATCAATTTGAGAACCCGGCAAGAATGCTTCGATACCGAATACGTCCACAATCATACCACCCTTAGTGCGGCACTTGATGTAACCCTTAATAATTTCTTCATTTTCAAGAGCAGCGTTTACGCGGTCCCAAGAACGAGTAGCACGTGCTTTTTTGTGTGACAGAATTAACTGTCCTTTTTTGTCTTCCTGATTTTCAATGTATACTTCTACAGTATCACCTATTTTCAAATCTGGATTGTAACGGAATTCATTTAAAGGAATGATACCGTCTGATTTGTAGCCGATATTGACAACTACTTCGCGTTTGTTCATTGCAATAACAGTACCGTCTACAACCTCGCGGTCGTTTACTTTGTTCAGTGTACCGTCATAAGCTTTTTCAAGATCTTCGTGGCTCATGCTGGTTACAGCTTCGCCGTTTTCATAAGCATCCCAGTTGAAATCTTCAACAGGAGTGATGTTTTTTAAATTTTCCATTAATAAAATTGTTAAAATTCTCAGTTAATTACGTTAGACATTATATTGTTTATCTAATTTCGGGCGCAAAGATACAACAAAATACTGAAACACAAACAAGTTTACTGAAATTTCTTGCTGATTAAAATTTAAATGGGATGTAATCGTTGTTTTTAATTTATGTTTGTACATTTGTAGAAATTTAACCTATTAAAATATGGTAGCGTTCATTTTAGTTTGTTTGGTTCTACTTTTAGGTCTTTTATGGGGATGGGAGATAAGAAAGAGGAAAAGTTGGGAACAGGAGTTCGTTAAGAAGAAAAATGGGGTGTGTTTGGTGAAAAAAAAAATCGGATACCATATTGTATAATGTGGATGCATATATAATTTTGGTTGATCGGAATTTTTTGGTTGAAAAGACCAATTACTATAATTTGAATAATACTTCTGAAAGATAAGCGGAAAGTAATGTCCAGAGGCTTTAACGGTTATTTGTCCAAGCCTCTGAACAAAGAAGCTTTGTTTGATATGCTCCGCCAAATGGGAATTTAATCTTCCAAAGAGTAATCAATGGTGGTTACAACGCGGATGCGTTTGATGTAAGGAGTGTTGGCGTCACGATCCTCAATGCTGAATTGTCCCTGATAGGCTCTTTTTATCTTACCAAGTTCGCTGTCCGAGTCCTTGGCGAATTTAACGGCTGCCGCCCGTGCGTTTTTAGTTGCTTCCTCTATCATTTGAGGCTTGATGTCGTTTAAACCGGTGTAGTCATATTGCACATTGTAACGATAATCTCCACCCGTAATAGCGATACCTTGCTTTAAGAGTTCGCTTTGTTCGCTGATCATCTTTCTCACCAGATCTACTTTAGTTGAAGTAACCGTGATGACAGAGGTCACATTATAGCGGAAGGGAACTGAATTATTATTATAACGTTCGGCTTGCATGTCTATAATTTCCGGTGCATTGATACTGATTTCGTTTTCAGTGATTCCTTTCTGTTTCAAAAAGCCGACAATTGCTTGGTTGGTTGCATTTATCTTGTTATATAAGGTCGGGAGGTCATTTCCCAGGTCTTTATACATCAAAGGCCAAGTTACTTTATTAGCCGGCACCTCCATTTCTGCCAGACCTTTCACATTCACTACTCTGTCTTTACCAGAGAAAGTATCCAATCCCTGTTTGATAAAATACCCCATCACCAACATGCCTATAGCAAGGATGACGGCTTCCAGTTTCCAACTTTTCATACTTCAGTTGTTTTTAGTGATACAATTATTTGTTTTGTAAGCGTCCAATGCCTTTTTAACAGAACCCTGTTCTTGCAGGAATTGTTTTGCTTCTGCTTTATTAATATGTAATTCGTCAATCAGCATTTGCACTCCTCGGTCTATTAGTTTTCGATTGCTGAGTTGCATGTTTACCATCCGGTTTCCTTTTACTCTGCCCAGTTTTATCATGACGGTGGTACTTATCATATTCAGTATCATTTTTTGCCCTGTGCCGCTCTTCATGCGCGAGCTGCCTGTGATAAATTCCGGACCTACTATCATTTCGATGGGTATATCTGCCACACTCGAGAGTGGAGAGCCCGGATTGCTGCTGATGCTTGCTGTTAATATTCCGTGTTCTCTTGCTTTTTGCAGTGCTCCTATTACATAAGGAGTTGTTCCCGATGCCGCTATGCCTATCAGAATGTCTTTATTTGTGATGTGATGGTCTTGCAGTTCCATCCAGCCTTTTTGACTATCATCTTCAGCATTTTCTACGGGACGTCTCAAAGCCTGTTCGCCACCGGCTATAATACCTATGACACAGGTATCAGGCATACCGAAAGTGGGTGGAATTTCAGAAGCGTCCAATACTCCTAGGCGTCCACTGGTTCCGGCTCCCAAATAGAATATGCGTCCTCCTTGATGCATACGTTCTACTATTTCATTTACTAGTTTTTCAATTTGTGGTATGCAGGCATGAACGGCTGAGGCTACTTTCCGGTCTTCTTCGTTGATACCTTCCAGTAACTCTCTGACGGATTTTTGTTCCAAATCCTCATGTATGGACGGTTGTTCGGTTATTTTTATAAAATTCATACTTCGAAATGATAATCCTTTAATCCTTCCAGTGGACTTTTTAAAACTTTTCCGATGGACACATTCAGTCTTAGAGCTGCTTCTTTTACTTCTTCTTGAAAGAAAAATGCAATAGAACCTGTGAAATGTACAAGAATATCATGATATTCGTATTGCATAACATTACGGGTGAAGAAATCAGTGAAGCAGGAAATTAATAGATTCCGTATCTCTGGTCTGTGCTTGTGGGCGAAAAGAAAAGGAGTCAGACCCGCCAGAAAGCGGTTGGCTAAAGGCTGTCGGTATACTTTATCTAAAATCAGTGCCGGGGTCAAATCGTATTCTTTAAGGAAATCTTGGCAAAGGTCATCGGGAAGTTGGTGTTTCAGTAAATCACCTACCAGACGTTTCCCTAATACGGCTCCGCTACCTTCATCTCCTAAAATATACCCTAACGGAGAAATATTAGCTGTTATTTTTTCCCCGTCATAAAAGCAAGAGTTGGATCCGGTTCCTAAAATACATGCAATTCCTGCCGTTTTACCACATAGGGCGTGGGCGGCACCTAACAAGTCACTTTCGACAAGGATATTCGCTTTGGGGAAGTTCTGCGCCAAAGCTGTTTTCACTATATTCGTCTTTTCGGGAATACATCCTGCACCATAGAAATAAATAGTTGTAAATTCAGTGGTGTCTCCCAACTGGGGAATTAGTGTGGAGGCAATCACTTCTTTTATTTCATCAACTGATTGGTGGAAGGGGTTGATACCTCCTGTTCGAACTGTCCTGCTGTTTGTCTTGGTGTTACCCAGACACCAGTCTGTTTTGGTGGAACCACTGTCTGCTATTACTATCATATCGGATAATAAGATGATTGTTAGTCTTACAAAAATAGTATAAATTTATCCGATATCCATTGTTTTCCGTATTTATTTGTCGGGCTCTTATATTATTTTAGTAACTCTGTTCCTATTACTTATAAGTTAGTGCTTTTTCATATAAACAGACTTTTTTAATAATTGAGCCACAGCTTCATTGCAGCTATCTTTTCTCTGCTTACAGTAATTTTATCTTTAAATGGCGGTTTTACCTGTACTATTATTTTTCCTAAAAAATAGTTTTCTATTTTCTGTATGGCATGTACACTGACCAATGTTTGCCGGTTGGTGCGGAAAAAAATATCGGGGTTTAGTTGTTCGGACAGTTTGTCGAGCGATAAATCTATGATATGCTCTTTTCCTTCTTTTGTGACGGCAAAGGTAATTTTGTTTTCAGAATAGAAATAAGCTATATCTTCTACTTGCAAGGTATACAGCTTTTCGTCTCCTGATATCAGGAAGCGGGTACGGTATTTTTTTTCCGGATTACTTATATTTTTCAGTAGGTTCAGTAATTCATTGGATGAGTTCGATAGGGTGGTATTGCCATATCTGGCAGTTAATCTTTCAAACTTTTCGATGGCTTCGGCCAATCTTTCCCTGTTTATTGGTTTCAGCAGATAGTCTATGCTGTTTACAGTAAAAGCACGTATGGCATATTCGTCGTAAGCGGTGGTAAAAATAATCATACTTTCGGGTTGGGCCTGTTCTATGAAAGCGAAAGAAATGCCATCGGTCAGTTGGATATCCAGAAAGATTATATCCGGGTGTGGATGCTCCTGAAACCATTTTACAGATCCCTCTATGCTGCCGGGCAATACAACTATATCCCAGTCTGGCCTTAATCCTGACAACATTTTATGTAGCAGGCGTCCTGCAGGAATTTCATCTTCTATAATAGCGGCTTTTATCTTATTCATTCAGTAAAGGTATTTTTACGGTGAAATATTCAGAATCGTCAATAATTGTGATATGCAAGTTGCAAATCAGCAGATAGCGGGCAGATAAGTTCTTCAGTCCCATTCCTGATTTTGCAACATCCTTTTTTAATTTGATCTTGTTTCTTACGGAAAGAGTTTGATCTTTGTCAGAATAATCCAAATGGATGACCATTGGATTTTCCATATTGATGATGTTATGTTTTATCACGTTTTCGATAATTAACTGTAGGGTTAATGAAGGGATTTTCTTGTTCAATAACGTGGGGGTCATTTTGTTTTCCAGTTGAATGCATTTTCCCAGACGCACTTGATGCAGATAGATATATGAATCCAGAAATTCCAGTTCATCACGTAAAGTGACAAGTCCTTGTTCCTGACTTTTTAGGATATAACGGTAAACATCTGATAGCTTTTGTGTAAAAACTACTGCGTTTTCCGGATTATATTCTATTTCGGATATTAAAGTATTCAAACTATTGAACAGGAAATGTGGATTTAATTGATTTTGTAAAGCCGTGTATTGCGCTTTGATGGAACTTTCTTCCAGCTTGGTTGTTTTTTCATGCAGAATAACCAGCTGCCTGTAAAAAGCGCTCGTGATACTTAAACTCACAATCACAATTTCTACCAACCATATAATCATGATCAAGCGCAGACCCGGACTGCTCAGTACAAATGGGAAAGGCAGTTCCAGCAATACTTTACAGATGGTCAGAGTAGCGTAATTCATGAAGAAAAGAATAGCTGCAATCAAAATGCAGTTGATAATCAGCTTGTTTCTCTTCTTGATAAAGAATAGAGAGCTTTTTTTCAGCCACCGGTTGATGACTATCAGACTGAAGCCTACCAGATTGAATATGAACACCACAGAAATAAATCCCAAAGAGGAGATTAATATTTTCTGATGTTGAGGCGTAAGGTCGGTATATAGTACCAGCGAAAGGTATGAGAAACATGCCAGCCCTGAAAACAGGAAAAAGTTGAAGAATTGATTGTATTTATTTTGCATAGCCATTCCGCTGTTGAAAATGATTTGGGTTATTTTACAAAAATATGAAAAAAAGAGGAAATTCAGAAAAGAATAGAATACTTTCCAAATCTCCTCTTTTATGAGCAAACGCTTAGTATGGATTAAAAACAAACTCCTACACGTACACCCATGCTATTCCTTCCATCTTCAGAATAAGTCAGGATATCGGTTTTATTGGTTGCGTAGCTATAATATACGGCTACATGAAATCCCAGACGTTGATAAGGCACCGGATGAATATCCATTCCCAGTTCGGGTGAAACATAGAATCCCCACGGGCGTTCATACCATTGTACCAGATTGTTGTAAATGGAGTTTTGGGAATACATGGCACCCGATTTGACTCCGAAGTAAGGTTTTACATACCTGTTATCCGGTAACTTGTAGGATACAGATATTCCGAAGGGTAGTTGGAACGCTGATTGTTGCTGGTCTGTTGTCAATGAAGCCGTTGGGGTGAGGGGGATGGTCCGGCGGTCCACATATCGGTGATTGGTATGAAAATTAAGGAAAGCTCCTATAGCCCAATAGGGCGTCAGATCATATTTTCCTTCAAAGTTCATTCCCCACCCGCTGAATTTATCGGCAAAGTTGCTGTTCAACGGCACATTCATCTGCCAGTCTACGTTAAAATGTATATTTTCCCAGGTCTGTGCTTTACTTGTGAAACAAAAGAGAACTAGTAACATTCCGATGAGGATACGTTTGGGAACTCTGTGTTTTAATATTTTCGTTTTCATGATTTTCCGGTTTTATTGTTTGTTTGACAGATAAGGAGATTGTGCAAATGCCTGATTGACGGCATTTAATGTCAACTGCATATTGAAATGGGAGTTTCCGTATAGCAGTCCTGACGCATAGGCATGCCAGATGACAGGCAGTTTGTTCTGGTTGGACTTATCGGCAGGTTGTCTTAAATCAACCATCTCCATAATCAGGGTTCCTGTGTCATAGCTGTAAGTTACCGGATAAGGATAATACCATCCTCCTCCCCAGTAGGGCCCCCAGAATCCGGCATCCCACCAGCCGCCATACCATCCTCCTGTGGTCATTTGTATTCTTTGTTGGGCGTATGACAACTGAATGCCTACATTGGCTTTTTCTTTATCTTCCGTCCGTACATAGCCTTTCTGTTCCATTTCATGGGCCACTGCACTGATAATGTTTTGGGCATTTTCATCTTTCCAATAATTGGCTTTCAGGCTGTTGTCCGGAACCAGAATGCTATCTGGCAGGTAATAGGTGGAAAACTCATTGAAATGTACACTGTTGTCATAATCAGTGTAAACGCTGTAGTCACTATCCAGTTTATTCATATCCGGATCTTTCTCGCACGAGGTAACTATCATGGCAAGCATGAATAGTGGAAATAGTAGCTTCTTCATATTCCTATAATTTTAGTTAAGTAGTTTATAGTGAGCGTCCTTTAAACACATTGGCTTTCTTTAGTGGCAATATTTGACCGGATAAAGTCATGTGGCTGGAATTAAAGTTCGGAAGAATATCTACAGTCGCATTGTTGCTTCCATAAGGTATGTCAATGTTTACTTGGGCTGAGATTCCGATTCCCATCACGTTCATACTGACATGAATATTACCTTTTTTGTCGGTTTTTACTTTATAGTTCGAAGCATTACCGTCTACGGTAATACCTCCTAGTCCGTTCGGACCGCTGAAAGGTACATTGAATGCTACTTGCACCACGGCCTTGTCACCGTCCAGTCCTACAAAGTTGGTGTTGGATGAAACGAAAGCGGAGGTTCCGTATTTAAAGTAAACTCTGTCCGCTTCCAGTACAAAGGTTTGGTTGTCTATTGCCTCTTTGGCTTCCTGAAATAACATTTTGTCCAAAGCTTCCTGAGCCGCTTTTTTTTCCTGACGTGTCATTTCCTTTTCTGTTGTTTGTGCCTGTGAGTATTCTACGCAGGTAAACAAGGTTACTAATGTTAATATTACAACTTTTCTCATAATACCTACTTTTTTATTTTATGTTGTTTTCCTATTGAAATCCGGTATAAATATAATAAGCTTTGTCATAAACAGGTAGTAATTTATTACTGAAACGGAAAAACCGGTTGCTGAAGTGTGTTTTGGAGGAGCTGAAATTAAAGGTGTGAAGAGGAATGAATGAGAAAAGAACAGCCCTGGAAATCTGCTTTAACAAAATTTCCGGGGCTTATTTTCTATGAACTATAAAGAAGTGATTAGAAAGACCTTCCTTTAAATATATTTGACTTGTCAAGCGGTAGTATTTCACCGGATAAAGTCAGACGGTTGGAATTGAAGTTGGGGCGTATATCTACGGTGGCATTGTTGCTTCCATAAGGTAATGTTATACTTACCTGAGCAGATATACCTACACCCATTACGCTCATTGTCAGATATATGCTTCCTTTCTTGTCGGTTTTGATCTTGTAACCGGAAACATTGCCGTCTACAGTGACACCTCCTAATCCGTTAGGACCGCTGGCAGGAATGTTGAATGCTACCTGCACAGATGATTTATCACCGTCTACCATTACAAAATTGGTATTAGAAGAAACAAAGGCATTTCTTCCTCTTTTAAATATAACCCGGTCAGCTTCCAGTGTGAACGCTTTATTTTCTATAGCTTGTCTGGCTTCTTCGAACAAGGCTTGTTCCATAGCTTTTTGCGCCTCTTTCTTTTCCTGACGAGTCATTTTTTTTGTTGTTTGTGCTTGTGAGTAGCCTACGCAGCAAAACAAGGTGACGAATACTAATAAAATAATCTTTTTCATATATGTATCTTTTATGTTATTGTTTGGATATGAAACAAATATAATAATTATTTTGTTGAAAGGACTTTATCTTATTTTTTAATTAAAAGCTTCTATGACTTTATATTTTGTACAATGTGTCAAAGAGGGGAGGACAGTATGGCGAATCCTGGCGCAAAATCCAATGGAACTTGGTGCAAGATTGGGTAAACCTTGTAACAAGATATTGCGGAACTTGATACACGTACATAAGTACGTGTTGGCTTATGCTTGCGTATATGTAGCCCGATGCCAACGTATGTTGCAAGCTTACGTTACTGATGTTGTTGAATATGTCTTTATGTTTTTAGAAAACATCAGCACCTTTTTAAAAAAAAGACAAGGGCGTTTTAAAAAAAGGTCAGCATGTTTCAGCGTATATGCCTATCATGTTCAGCGTACATTACTCCATCACTAAGCCGATATTCTTCCTTCTCCATTTATCCTTTCATCTTATTAAAAACACACAGTCAATCAAGCGGTTAAAACTGGAACCGCTTCCCCTCACTCCCGTTTCAACGGTAAGCGTCTCCGCGATTCTATCTTGTCGCTCTTTTTTCATTCTTATATTTTTGCCATGTATAAAAATGAATCATTATGGATTTAGCAGAAAAGGAGGATGAAAGGACAATGACGGGATGCCCCTTCATCACCGGAACACCCACCGGCAGGGTGTTTTGACGGTAAATGAAAGGAGAAGGGAAAAACGAATTAAAACAAATGCTGAAGTGCGGAGCCTATAATTTCAGAATTTCTAACGGACCCTTCCCAACTGTGCCGCTATGTTTGAGAATGAACTCTAAAAAGAACCATATGTTTTTTGTGTGCGGGCCAGCGTGTACATATCTGCGACACCCTCCCTGATTCCTTCCAGAGAGCCACAATCCGCCTGTCTTTCCGAGGACAGGCTGAAATAAAGGTCGGATCAACCTTTCTTCTTGCCGAACTCCGGATCAATTTTTAGCAGAGCCGTTACTCCGAAGGTGATAACGCAGCATATCATAATCCATATAAAGAAATGGGTGTATCCCATCTGTTCCTGAAGCCAGCCGGCAGCCATTCCCGGAATCATCATGCCTAATGCCATAAATGCGGTACAAATGGCATAATGTGCTGTTT
>OGPG01001499.1_pt1 | contig 16247 bp, 12 predicted proteins | sample 1552851 | NCBI WGS metagenome assembly OGPG01 (sample SAMEA2579909, study PRJEB22360) | human gut metagenome | biome: human gut; feature: human-associated habitat; material: faeces | place: Denmark | collected 2008/2010 | reverse complement strand
CATCACCTCCTTCATGTACACCCTGCGGCGCTGCTTTTTCCAAGCCAGCGCCGCATCATATTTTTCAGAACAATACAGTTCTGTGTTTAAGACAATAACAGCAGACAACGGCTCAGAATTTGCTGACCTTTCACTGGTGGAAAATGGAAAAACAAAGGTATATTTCACTCACCCGTATTCCTCTTTTGAAAAAGGAACGGTTGAATGCCACAACCGAATGTTTCGTCGCTTTATTCCAAAAGGTAAAAGCATAGATGATTACACAGCCGATGATATCTGTTTCTTTGCAGACAGTATTAACGGATTACCAAGGAAAATCCTCGGCTATAAAACGCCGGAAGAGCTGTTTGAGCAAGAACTTGACCTCATTTATGCCGCATAAGAGATGGGAAGTCGCCGGCTCCGATGTTGGATTTCTCCGCTCGGGCTTCGCCCTCTCTTCGCAATCCAACATCATTCTGCTACAAATCGTTACTTTTCGGTGAACTATTGCAGGTTGCTATTGCAATTTGCGAAAATTAAAAAATTTAAAGTCCTCTCAATTTTTCGAGGGGGCTTTTTTCGCCTTTTTACAATAAAATCGGTTTGCCGTTACACATAATTTGAATACGCAGACAAAGATATAATAATTACCCTTAAATCGGGAACAATAGTAAAAACGATTTACGGAGTGATATTGTGATTCAAAACATACGGAAAAATGAATTTGAAAGTTTAATAAAATCATCAAAGCCGGTGCTTGCCGATTTTTATGCCGAATGGTGTTCACCATGCAGAATGCTTTCGCCTGTAATAGAAGAAATCGGTGACAAATACAAAGCATATTTTGAAACCGTCAAGGTCAATGTTGACGAAAATCCCGAATTGACAGAACGCTACGGTGTATCGGGAATTCCTGCACTTTTGCTCTTTAAAGACGGCAACGAAGTTTTGCGTATGTCGGGGGTTCAGACCGAAGAACGGATAATCTCCGCAATCTCCGAAAAAACGGGTGAGAGTTTTGTATGACCTTGTAATTGTCGGCGGAGGTGCGGCAGGACTTACGGCGGCACTCTATGCCTCTCGGAGCGGACTTGACTGCATTGTGCTTGATCCGTCATCACCCGAGGGCAGTTCAATTGCCCTCACGGATGCGGTTGAAAACTACACGGGCTTCAGCGATATTGCAGGCTTTGACCTCATTCAGCACTTTTATTCACACGCAAAGTCATTCGGTGCAAATTTTGTCAGACAATCCCTTGTCGGCATAAGAAAAAATTATGACGGTTTTATCCTTGAATGTTCCGACAGCGAGGTCAAGACAAAATCTGTTATTCTCTGCATGGGCGCAACCCACAAAAAATTGGGAATTGACGGCGAAAATAAGTTTGAGGGCAGAGGAGTAAGCTATTGTGCCGTGTGTGACGGCTATTTTTTCAAAGACAAAACAGTGGCGGTAATCGGCGGAGGAAACCCCCGCCGTTACCGAGGCGACCTATCTTTCTCATATATGCAAACGGGTTTTTCTTATTCACAGGGGCGACGCATTAAAAGCCGACAGAGTGCTTGTGCAAAAGCTTGAAAAATCGGGCAATGTCAAAATTCTTTACAACACCAATGTTGTGAAAATTGACGGTGACGAAAAGGTTAAATCGGTTACGCTTGATAATGAGAAAATTCTGAAAACTGACGGAGTTTTTGTTGCGGTAGGTCTTGAGCCGAGAACCGAATGTGTCAAGGGCTTTGTAAAAACTGATGACAACGGATATGTGATTGCCGATGAAACCTGTCAGACATCCGTGTCGGGAATTTTTGTTGCAGGGGATATCCGCACAAAAAATCTGCGACAAATTATAACCGCCTGTTGTGACGGTGCAAATTCTGTTTACGGAATAAACAAATTTTTGAAATTGTAAGGTTTTCTTTTTCTGATTTTTATGGTATACTATATTCGATATTGTTAATTTTTCCGGATGAATAAAATGAAACTGTTACAAAATAAAAAAATAGCATATTTAACAGCAATTTTCTGCACACTTTTGTGGGGAACGGCTTTTCCGTTTATAAAGGTCGGCTACTCTGTTTTTAAGATTGAGGAGTCGGATATCGGCTCAAAGCTGATTTTTGCAGGAATGCGCTTTATGTTGGCGGGATTTATGGTGTTTCTCTTTTTGTGGATATCAAAAAGAAAACCGCCGATGCTTTCAAAAAAAGATATACTGCCCGTCTGTTCACTCGGAGTGGTTCAGACAGGATTGCAGTATATTTTTACATACATCGGAATCGGTTTTACAAGCGGAACGAACACCTCTATAATAACGGCTTGTGCGTCGTTCTTTACCGTACTTTTCGTGCCGTTGTTTTTCAAAAACGACAGGCTCACGCCGATGAAAATTATCGGTTGTATTCTAGGATTCGGCGGAATTATCGCAATCAATTTCGGCGGAACTGTCAGCACGGACACTTGGTTCGGCGATATGATGATTCTCTTTTCAACAATATCTGCGGCGGCAGGCAACATCGTTGCGAAAAAAGTCACAACAGGACGAGATCCGTTCCCTGTAACCGCTTTTCAGCTTTTAACAGGCGGTTTTATATTGCTTGTGTCGGGCATATGCTGCGGTGGCAGTATTGGTTTGATAAATGTTGAAAGTGTTTCCGTGTTGCTCTGGCTTGCGTTCGTATCAGCGGCGGCATTTTCGCTGTGGACAGCACTTCTTAAATTTCATGATGCAAGCAGAATTTCCGTTTTCAATCTGCTTGTTCCCGTGTTCGGAACAGTTTTGTCGGGGCTTATGCTCGGTGAAAATGTTTTCAGAATCGAAACGCTCATCTCGCTTATTCTGATTTCACTCGGAATTGCGTTTGTAAATATGAATCTAAAAAAATCGGGAGGTAAAATATGAATCCTGATATAAAAGGTATTATTTCCGACATGGACGGTGTCATTCTTGACACAGAAAAGCTGTATGTCCGTTTTTGGTGTGAGGCGGCTCTTTTTTACGGCTATCCTATGGAAACGCACCACGCACTCAGTATTCGCTCAATGGCTCGCCCGTTTGCAATTGCAAAATTAAAGGACTTTTTCGGGGAGAATTTTGACTACTGCAAGGTTCACGATAAAAGAATTGAGCTTATGGATAAGTTCATCTCGGAAAACGGCATTGAATCAAAGCCCGGTGCTGCTGAATTTCTCGGCTTTTTAAAGCAGAATGGCTACAGGGTTGCCCTTGCAACCGCAACCGCTCCGGAGAGAACGAAAAAATATCTTTCGGCTCTCGGTCTTTACGATTATTTTGACGAAATAGTTTGTGCGTCAATGGTTGCAAAAGGAAAGCCAGAACCAGACATTTATCTTTATGCCGCAGAAAAACTCGGACTTGCTCCCGAAAACTGCATTGCACTTGAGGACTCGCTCAACGGCATAAAGTCGGCAAGCTCGGCAGGGTGTAAAACGGTTATGGTTCCCGACCTTGACCGTCCGAGTGCAGAGGCAATTCCCCTTCTTTACGGAGTTGCAGACAACCTTATTGATGTAAAACGATTTTTGTAAAAAACATTAACGGACATAAAGCAGGTTTTGCTTTTGTATATTAAACAGGGTAGGTTTATACTAAAACAAGGAGGCGTACAATATGTGGGATGCGATTTCAGCTGTGATGAATAGCTTCAATGACTTCCTGTGGGGTTGGTTTATGATTATCCTTCTTCTCGGAACTCACATTTTCCTCACAATTCGCACAAAATTTGTACAGAGAAAAACTTTTAAGGCAATCAAACTTTCGGTGACAAAGGATCCCGATTCAGACGGTGACATCAGCCCGTTTCAGGCTCTTGCAACAGCGCTTGCCTCAACAATCGGCACGGGTAATATCATAGGCGTAGGTACTGCAATTGCACTCGGCGGACCCGGTGCGGTTCTCTGGTGCTGGCTCACCGGTGTTTTCGGTATCGCAACGAAGTATTCCGAGTCACTCATCGGTGTAAAGTATCGTGTAAAGACCTCTGACGGCAGAATGCTCGGCGGCGCTATGTATGCCCTTGAAAGAGGATTTAAGTTTAAAACTCTCGGCAAAATTTTAGCCGTTCTTTTTGCACTTTTTGCATTGCTTGCATCCTTCGGCATCGGTTCGGGTGTTCAGGTTAATGCAATTTCAAACATTATGAACAACACCTTTGACCTTGGTACGGTGAATCTTTTCGGTCAGGACGCTTCGGTTATTTCGATTATTGTAGGTGTTCTTGTTGCCGCAATTACAGCCGTTGTAATTTTCGGAGGTATCAAGTCAATCTCAAGAGTTTGCGAACTCCTTGTACCGTTTATGGCTGTTTTCTATGTTCTCGGCTGTCTTATTATCCTCGGCATGAACTTTGATGTTCTCGGTAAGACATTTGAAATGATTTTTCAGGACGCATTTTCTCTCAAGTCCGTTGCAGGCGGTTTTCTCGGTTCAAGCCTTATGCTTGCCGCTCGTTACGGTATTGCAAGAGGCCTTTTCAGTAACGAATCCGGTATGGGTTCTGCTCCGATAGTTGCCTCTGCCGCTCAAACAAGAAACCCTGTTCGTCAGGCTATGATTTCTTCAACGGGTACTTTTTGGGACACGGTTGTTGTTTGTCTTATGACAGGTCTTGTGCTTGTAAGCTCAATTATCAAAAATCCTGCAATTGATGTTTCCGACGGCGGCGACCTTACATACAAAGCCTTCCAGCAGATTCCCGTAATCGGCACACCGATTCTTGTTATCGGTATTGCCGCTTTTGCATATTCAACAATTCTCGGCTGGTCATACTACGGTGAACGCTGCGTTGAATATCTTTTCGGCAGAGGCGGTATGATTCCTTACAAGCTGATCTTTGTGTTTATTCTTCTCATCGGTCCTGTTATCAAGCTCGACCTTGTTTGGACAATGGCTGACATCTTCAATGCACTTATGTCAATTCCCAACCTTATTGCCGTAGTTGTGCTTTCGCCTGTTGTTGTAAAAGAAACGAACTATTACCTTTATGGCAACAGACTGGATGAATACGATAAAACCAAACTTCCTGTAGTAAATAAATAATCACATAAAGCCTGCACTATGCCCATGTGCAGGCCTGAATTTTAAGAGGGAACATTATGGAGAAATCAAGAATTGAAAAGCAATTTGATTTTATAAAGGAAATTGATAAGGAAAAATTCATCATCCGTCAGACCTACCTTTCCGACGCTCGAAAAAAGGAAAACGATGCCGAGCACGCATGGCATATGGCGATAATGACCGTTATGCTTTCCGAATATGCAAATTCGGAAATTGATGTGCTTAAAACAATGACAATGCTCCTGATTCACGATATTGTCGAGATTGACGCAGGCGATACATATGCCTATGATGAGGAAGCTAAGAAAACTCAGGCAGAGCGTGAAATGAAAGCCGCAAAAAGAATTTTCGGACTTCTTCCGGAAGATCAGGGCGAAAAGATGATGAATCTGTGGCTTGAATTTGAAAGCGGTGAAACAGCCGAAGCAAAGTTTGCACACACAATGGATAACATTCAGCCCGCCATGCTCAATGATGCAACCGACGGCAAGGCGTGGGTAGAGCATATTGTTCATCTGCACAGTATTCTTAACCGCAACAAAAATACTGCCGACGGCTCAAAAAAGCTGTGGGAATATTCAAGGGATAACTTTATTATGCCCAATGTTGAAAAGGGCAGAATAATCAACGATTGAGCCGCAATAAATGATTTTGGCAATATAGGTTCTCTACTTGATTTTGAACAGCCGATGTGCTAAAATTAAGATTAACAATACAGAAATTTTCACTGTGTTTTATTATGGAACAATTGAAGGGCTTGTATGTGAATTTTGTTCCGATTTGATAATTATGGAAAGGGTGTTTACAATGAAAAGTTCAGTTATAAAGGACGGCGTAAGTACCGCACCTCAGCGTTCGCTTTTGAATGCTCTCGGTCTTACCGAAGAAGAAATTAAGAAACCTTTTATCGGTATTGTAAGTTCCAAGAACGATATCGTTCCGGGACATATGAATATAGATAAGATTGTTGACGCCGTTAAGCAGGGCGTTGCTCTTGCAGGCGGTGTTCCGATTGTATTCCCTGCAATCGCTGTTTGTGACGGTATTGCTATGGGACATGAGGGAATGAAGTATTCTCTCGTAACCCGTGAGCTTATCGCAGACTCAACAGAGGCTATGGCAAAGGCTCATGCGTTTGACGCACTTGTAATGGTTCCTAACTGCGACAAGAATGTTCCGGGTATGCTTATGGCTGCCGCGAGAATCAATGTTCCGACAGTTTTCGTAAGCGGCGGTCCTATGCTTGCAGGTCATGTTAAGGGCAAAAAGACAAGTCTTTCGAGTATGTTTGAGGCAGTCGGTGCTTACACGGCAAACAAGATTACTGCCGAAGAGCTTGCCGAGTTTGAAAACAAGGCTTGTCCGTCATGCGGTTCATGTTCGGGTATGTACACCGCCAACAGTATGAACTGTCTTACCGAGGCAATCGGTATGGGACTTCAGGGTAACGGCACAATTCCTGCTGTTTACTCAGACAGAATCAAGCTTGCAAAGCACGCTGGCATGAAGGTTATGGAACTTCTTGAAAAGGATATCCGTCCTCGTGACATTCTCACGGAAAAAGCATTTATGAATGCTCTTACTGTTGATATGGCTCTCGGCTGTTCAACAAATACAATGCTCCATCTTCCTGCAATCGCAAAAGAGGCAGGTGTTAAGCTTAACCTTGACATTGCCAATGAAATCAGCAAAAAGACTCCTAACCTTTGTCACCTTGCTCCTGCAGGTCACACATATATGGAGGATCTCAACGAAGCAGGCGGTGTTTATGCCGTAATGAACGAGCTTACAAAGGTTGGACTTCTTGACACAGACCTTATCACGGCAACAGGCAAGACTGTAGGCGAGAACATTAAGGGTTGTGAAATCAAGGATACGGACATCATTCGCCCTGTTACAAATCCATACAGCAAGACAGGCGGTATTGCTGTTCTCAAGGGTAACCTTGCTCCTGACGGTTCTGTTGTTAAGAGAAGTGCCGTTGCAGAGGAAATGATGCACCACAAGGGTGCGGCAAGAGTGTTTGACTGCGAAGAGGACGCTCTCAGTGCAATTTATGACGGCAAAATCAATCCCGGTGAGGTTGTTGTTATCAGATACGAAGGTCCTAAGGGCGGTCCGGGCATGAGAGAAATGCTCAACCCGACTTCAGCTATTATGGGCAGCGGTCTCGGCAACTGTGTTGCTCTTATCACAGACGGTCGTTTCTCAGGTGCAACAAGAGGTGCGGCTATCGGTCATGTATCTCCCGAGGCAGCAGTCGGCGGTCCGATCGCACTTGTTAAAGAGGGCGATATGATTGAAATCGACATTCCTGCAAACACAATCAACCTCCTCGTTTCTGACGAAGAGCTTGCAAAGCGTAAGGCAGAATGGAAGCCCCGTCAGCCCAAGATTACAACAGGCTACCTTGCTCGTTATGCAAAGCTTGTTACATCAGGCGCACAGGGTGCGGTTCTCGAATAATCAAGTTTTCAAGGCTCTCGTTTTGAGAGCCTTTCCTTTTGTCAAAAATTGTTTTTTCAGAAAGCCCAATCGTTAAAATGCACAATTGACCTTGCAAAAATCTGTATATTTTTCAGCTTAACATAAAATAAAAAAGCAAGTTGCACAATTCATCCCTTGTACATTTGGGCAAAGGGTGAATTTTTTTATTTTGCCATAATTCGGTTGTTTATTTTATACAAATATGCTATAATAATTCCGTATTAATTGACACTATTGTTTAATTTTGTCGAAATAAGCTTGATTAGAATAGAAATTTTACGAAAGGGGATTTCACTTTTGAAACAATACGACGCTAAAAAAATTCTTAATATTGCCCTCGCAGGACACAGCGGCAGCGGCAAAACCTCGGTTGCGGAGTCAATACTCTATCTCTCGAAGATGAGCGAAAGACTCGGTAAGGTTGCAGACGGCAACACAGTTCTTGATTTTGACAGCGAGGAGATAAAAAGACAGACTTCAATTATGACGGCGGTTGCACCGATTGAATGGAAAAATACAAAAATCAACCTAATCGACACCCCCGGTCTTTTTGATTTTGCAGGCGGTGTTGCAGAGGGCATGAGAGCGGCTGACACAGCGCTCGTCGTTGTTTCGGGCAAGGACGGTGTCTGTGTAGGTACCGAAAAAGCAGTTGAGGCGGCAACAAAGGCAGGACTTACAAAGGTGTTCTTTGTAAACGGTCTTTGCGACGAAAGTGCCCGTTTCTATCGTGTATTCGAGAGCTTGAAGGCTACATTCGGTCCGTCTGTTTGTCCTGTTGTTGTTCCGTACATTGTTGACGGTCAGGCAAACACTTATGTTAATTTGTTTGATTACAAGGCTTATGAGTACGGCACAGACGGCAGTGTAAAACAGACTGCGCTTCCTGATATGGGCGACAGGCTTGAGGGCTTGCGTGAGGCTATCAAGGAGGCTGTTGCCGAAACAAGCGAGGAACTTCTTGACAAGTTTATTATGGGTGAGGAGTTTACTCCCGAAGAAATCATTCTCGGTGTAAGTCAGGGCGTTAAGGACGGCACAATCTGCCCCGTATTCTGCGGTGACGCTCATAATACATTCGCAATTGATCAGCTTTTAAACAGCCTTACATGGCTTGCTCCGTCAGCGGCTGACAAGAGCGGTGAAATCGGTGTTGACCTTGACGGTGAACCTGTTGATGTTTCGGTTAATGACGGCGGCCGCAATCGTATTCAAGACGGTTGCAGACCCGTTCATCGGCAGACTTTCATATGTAAAGGTTGTTTCGGGCAAGGTAAGCTCGGACGCTCCTCTCATCAATATGCGTACAGGCGCACAGGAGAGAATTACAAAGGTGCTTTCCGTAAGCGGTAAAAAGCAGTCGGATGTTCCGTACATCGGTGCAGGCGACATCGGTGCAATCCCGAAGCTTGCATCAACAAAAACAGGCGACACACTCTGTTCGCCTCTCAGAAAGGTTGTTCTTGACGGGATTGACTATCCGTCATCATCATATACAATGGCTGTGTATCCCGCAAAGAAGGGTGACGAGGATAAGGTTGCTCAGGGCATTGCAAAGCTTGCAGACGAAGATCCGACAATCAAGCTCGTTTCAAACCACGAAACCCATGAAATGTTAATTTCGGGACTCGGTGAACAGCATCTTGATGTTGTAATTTCAAGACTTAAAACAAAATATAATGTTGACGCAGTCCTCAAAAAGCCAAAGATTGCATACAGAGAAACTATCCGTAAAAAGGTTTCCGCACAGGGCAGATATAAAAAGCAGTCAGGCGGTCACGGTCAGTTCGGCGATGTGTGGATTGAGTTTGAGCCGTGTGATTCGGACGGTCTTGTATTTGCCGAAAGAGTTGTCGGCGGTGCAGTTCCGAAAAATTTCTTCCCTGCTGTTGAAAAGGGACTTCAGGATTCAATCAAGAAGGGCGTTCTTGCAGGCTATCCGATGGTAGGCATTAAGGCTACTCTTTATGACGGTTCATATCATCCTGTTGATTCCTCCGAGATGTCATTTAAGACAGCGGCATCTCTGGCCTATAAGAACGGTATTCCAAATGCTTCTCCCACGCTTCTTGAGCCGATCGGAAGCCTTAAAGCCAATGTTCCCGATGCAAATATGGGCGATGTAATGGGCGAGGTCAACAAGCGCAGAGGTCGTGTGCTCGGTATGCAGCCGGGTGAGAACGGAACGCAGATTGTTGAGGCGGAAGTTCCTATGGCAGAAATGGATGACTTTGCAACCTACATTCGTCAGGTAACACAGGGCAGAGGATCATTTGAATTTGCGTTTGTCCGCTATGAGGACACTCCTGCAAATGTTGCTCAAAAAATTATTGAGAAAGCCAAGGCCGACTCTCAGGAATAATTAATAAGCTGATTAAGGCACCGATTTTTCGGTGCCTTTTGCTTTTCTTGCGTAAATATTATTATTGTGATACAATTAGGCTATACTTATGTGAATGATGGGGATGGAAATTTATCGCAAAGGATGATGACAATGAAAAATCTTTTACAAAGAGCGAGAAAGACAATCAAAATCAAAAATATGCTTTTTCTCACAATTGCCGGAATTATCAATGCGTTTGGAATTACAATATTTCTTAATCCCGTGAACCTTTACGACAGCGGAATTTCAGGTACGGCTATGCTTGCCGCACAACTTACACCCGAAAGCCTGTCGCTTTCACTTTTTCTTATAATTTTTAACCTGCCGCTGTTTTTGTTCGGACTTAAAAAGCAGGGAAAGAAGTTTACATTTTACGCAATTTATACGGTTGCAGTTTATTCGTTCGTTTCGTGGCTGATAACCGATGTTCTGCCCGTTGATGTCAGTATGGCGTCTCCGCTTGCGGGAACCGATTTGCTCCTTTGTGCCGTGTTCGGCGGTGTGATTTCGGGTATAGGCAGCGGTCTTGCAATCAAATTTGGCGGTGCAATGGACGGCATCGAGGTTATGGCGGTAATCTTTGCGAAGAAAATCGGTGTATCGGTTGGTTCATTCGTTATGGCATACAATATCGTACTTTATGTTGTATGCGGTTTCATTCTGCAAAGCTGGATTCTTCCGCTTTATTCGATTGTTACATATTTTGCCGCACTTAAAACGATTGACTTTATTGTTGAAGGTTTTGACAGGGCAAAGGCGGCAACGATTATTGCGTCTGTAAGCCGTTGCGATGAAATTTGTAACGCACTTTCGGAGGAATTTCAAAGCGGTGTTACCGTAATGCAGGCTCAGGGCGGATATTCAGGCAAGGACAAGGTGATGATTTACTTTGTTGTCAACCGTTTCCAGATTGGCAAGCTGAAGGAAATTGTGCGTGAAATCGACAAGAAAGCGTACATTTCAATTACGGAGGTTGCCGATGTTTTCAGCCGAAACGATTCGCTGTAAATAAATTTTAGTTGGTGTTTTATTTGACAAAATTACTTGTAAAGCTGTTCGTTAAAGACAGCGACAATTGCGATAATCCAAAGGTTAGAACTGCCTATGGCAACCTTTCGGGTGTTTGCGGAATAATTCTTAACCTGTTACTGTTCGGAGGAAAATTGTTTGCCGGAATTGTTTCGGCATCGGTTTCCGTCATTGCCGACGCCCTCAACAACCTTTCGGACGCAGGCAGTTCGGTTGTTACATTCCTTGGATTTAAGCTTGCAAGCCGTCCTGCCGACAGAGAGCATCCGTTCGGTCACGGTCGTTATGAGTATGTGGCAGGCTTGGGAATTTCCGTTGTAATCCTTTTAATGGGTGTTGAGCTTATAAAAAGTTCGATAGAAAAGATAATTACTCCCGAGGATAAAACGGCATTTTCAACGCTTTCACTCGCAATAATGATTGCGTCAATTTTCGTAAAATTATGGATGTACTTTTTTAATTCGGGATTGTCGAGAAAGATAAATTCAACCGCACTCAAGGCGGCGGCACTCGATTCTTTGACCGACTGCATTGCAACCTCGGTTGTAATAATAGGACTGCTTATTTCAGCCTCAACAGGAGTTCAGATTGACGGATGGCTCGGTGTGTGTGTTTCGCTGTTCATACTTTTTACGGGTGTCAGCACATTCAGAGAAAGCCTCTCTCCGCTCCTCGGCAAAGCTCCAGATGCCGAATTTGTTGATGAAATCAAGGAAACAGTGTTGAAAAATGATATGATTGTGGGTATCCACGATTTGATTATTCACGATTACGGTCCGGGCAGATGCTTTATTTCACTCCACGCAGAGGTACCGTGTGACGAGGATATCCTTGAAGCTCACGACGCAATTGACCTGACGGAAAAACAGCTTGAAAACAGGTACAACTGTTTTGCAACCATACATATGGATCCGATTGCCTCAAACGATGCGTTCACAAATGAACTTAAAATGAAGGTGGAGGAGGGCTTGTGTGAGCTTAATCCGGAGTATTCAATCCACGATTTCAGAATTGTAAAGGGCAGTACGCATACAAATGTTGTCTTTGATATGGTTATTCCGTATGGACTTGACCTTACAGAAAGACAGATTAAACAGAGTGCAATCGAGAAAATCAAGTCAATTGACGAAAAGCTTTATCCGATAATAAATGTTGAAAAATCTCTTTCGGATTAAAAGTTCATAATACAAAACAGAGGTCATCGATTTTTAGCTGATGACCTCGTTTTGTATATATTTTCGGATTTGTTGAAAATTGTGTGTTCGAGTGTAGTAGTCAGTTATACGGTTTATTGTTTTGCAAACTGACTGTTGTAAAGTTTGCTATAGAATCCGCCTTTAGCGAGCAACTCCTCGTGTGTGCCTTGTTCAATGATGTTGCCGTCCTTCATAACAAGGATAACATCGCTTTCCTTGATTGTTGAAAGTCTGTGGGCAACAACAAAGCTCGTCTTGCCCTTCATCATCTTGGCAAAAGCCTTTTGAACACGGATTTCGGTAAGGGTATCAATTGATGAAGTTGCCTCGTCAAGAATAAGGATTGATGGGTTTGTAAGCATCGCCCTTGCAATACACAAAAGCTGTTTCTGTCCCTGACTGAGATTACCGCCGTCCTCGCTGATTACGGTGTTATAGCCGTCAGACATACGGCGGATGAATGAGTGCGCATATGCTGCCTTTGCAGCGGCAATAACTTCTTCTTCGGTTGCGTTTTCGTTGCCGTAACGCAGATTTTCCATAATCGTTCCGTTGAACAGCCAGCTGTCCTGAAGAACCATTCCGTAGCATTTTCTGAGGTTGTCACGGGTGATATCCATAATGTCAACACCGTCAATGCTGATTTTGCCGCTGTCCGTGTCATAAAATCTCATAAGAAGATTGATGAATGTTGTCTTGCCGCAGCCTGTCGGACCGACAATGGCAATGTGACTGCCGCTCTTAACATCAAGCGAAAAGTTTGAGATGAGCGGTTTTTCTTTTGTGTAGGAGAAGTTTACATTCTCAATCTTGACATTGCCTTCGCAATGCTCAAGCTCTTTTGTACTGTTGTCGGGAATTTCGTTATCTGCCTCAAGAACCTCAAAAACCCGTCCTGCCGCCGCAATGCCTGTCTGCAACTGCGTGAGTACGCCTGTAACCTCGTTAAACGGCTTTGTGTACTGATTTGCGTAGGTGAGAAAGCATGATAACTGTCCGACCGAAAGTGTGCCTGCAACGGCAAACAGAGCACCCATAATGCCTACTGCGGCATAAACCAATGCGTTTACGAATCTTGTTGACGGGTTGGCAAGTGCGCCTGCAAACTGCGCCTTGAATCCCACTTCAAGAAGTTCATCGTTGTACTTTTCAAATTCTTCAAAGGCTCTGTCTTCATATGAAAAAGCCTTTACAATTCTCTGATTGCCGATATGCTCCTCAACATATGACGAGATGTCACCGTTGAGTGCCTGTTGACGGGTAAAGCGGTTGTGCGTCATCTTGCCGATAAATGCCGCAACAAAGAGCGAAAGCGGTGTGAGAACAACAACCACAAGGGCGATTTTCCAGTTGATTGTCAGCATAAATACAAGCGTGCCGACAATGGTAACAATGCCCGAAAAAAGCTGTAGAAACATCTGTGTAAGACCGTCACCAACTGCGTCAACATCGTTGATTACTCGGCTGATAAGGTCGCCGTGAGGTGTTGTGTCAATGTAGGAGAGAGGAACTGTGTTGAATTTTTCAAAAACCTCTCTTCTGAGGTCACGAACAGTGCGGTAGCTGACAATGTTGGTAAAGTAGGTCATAATCCACTGGAAAAGTGCCACACCGCCGATGCCTGCACCGATGTACACAAGAATCTGAATAACGCTTGCAAAGTCAACATTGCCCTTGTCAATGATGTTGTCGATTGCGTTACCTGTGAGAACAGGAATATAGAGCGTGAGCGAAACGCTGATGATTGCGCTCACAAGAGCTAAAATCAGATAAAACGAATACGGCTTTATTTTTTTGAGTACCTTTTTTACAGAGGAGGATTTTTTTGCTGAATTTTTCATCTTTTTGCCTCCTCTTCACTAAGCTGTGAAAGACAGATTTCACGGTAGGTTTCGCAGCTTTCAAACAGTTCATCGTGCTGACCTTTGCCTACAAGTCTGCCGTCATCAAGCACAAGAATAAGGTCTGCGTTCTTGATTGTTGAGCAACGCTGTGTAACGATTATCACGGTCATATCCTTTGTGTTTTCATGCAAAGCCTTTCTGAGTGCCGCATCTGTTGCAAAGTCAAGAGCCGAAAAGCTGTCGTCAAGAATGAGGAGCTTCGGTGAGCCTGTGAGTGCTCTGGCAATGCAAAGTCGCTGACGCTGACCTCCGCTGAAGTTCTTACCGCCCTGTTCAACAAAGCTGTTAAGCCCTTTGTTCAGCTTGCTTACAAACTCGTATGCTTGCGCAATTTTTAGAGCCTTTATAATATCCTCGTCAGTTGCATTTTCGTTTTGCCATTTCATATTGTCACGGATTGTTCCCTTGAAAAGAATTGACTGCTGAGGAACAATACCAATCTGTGAACGGAGCTGTAAGAACGGATAGTCCTTGACATTTCTGCTGTCAACGCTTACAGTACCCTGTGTTGTATCGTAAAAACGGGGGATAAGGTTGACAAGCGTACTTTTACCGCAACCCGTACCGCCGATAAGACCGACCGTCTGACCACGCTTGATTTTAAAGCTGATGTCCTCAAGCTCATCATCACCCGTGCCGTATGTGAAGTTTACATTGTCAAATTCGATTTTCGGAGTGCTTTCGCTCTCTGAAATTTCAATGTTCTCGGTAGTGCTTTCACACACACTCGGCTGAGTTTCAAACACTTCGTTAAGTCTTGCCGCACTTGCACTCGCTTTCGTGAAAAGTACAACAAGGTTTGCAACAACAATCATTGCAAGCAAAATCTGCGTCATATAGTTTACAAGGGCAATGATGTCACCCGAAAGCATTCCGCTGCCTGCGTTGACATTCTGAGCGCCAAACCAAATGATGAGAATAATTGCAGCATTGGTGATGATGTAGGTGACAGGGCTTAAAAGTGCCGAAAGAATGCTTACTCTGATCGAAGTTTTAGCCAAATCCTCGGTTGAATCGTCAATACGCTTTTTCTCATTTTTCTGCTTTGAAAAGGCTCTGATAACCCTGTTGCCCGAAAGATTTTCACGGCAGATAAGGCTGATTTTGTCGAGCTTTTTCTGCATTTTTTCAAAAATAGGAATACTCTTTGTCATAATGAGGTAAAGAGTAACGGCAATCAATATAGCAGCAATGAAGAAAATGATTGACATTTCAAGGTTGATTGTCATTGCCATAACCATTGAACCGATAACAATAAACGGTGCTCTGGTGAGCAGGCGGATAGCCATTGCAACAGATTGCTGAACCTGATTGGTGTCATATGTGATTCGTGTTATAAGTGACGGAGTGCCGAGCTTGTCCAACTCTGCGTGAGAGAGTTCGTTGATGTGCAAAAACAAATCTCGGCGAAGTCTTGTTCCCACACCCTGAGATGCCTTTGATGCAAGATACTGACACACGAGCGCACTGCAAAGACCTACAGTTGCAAGAATAACGAGCATACCGCCCATTCTCCAGATGTATGCCGTGTCGCCGTTTCGCACACCGTTGTCGATGATTCCTGCCATAACAAGCGGAACGAGCAATTCTAAAATTGCCTCAAACAGCTTGCAAAGCGGACCGATGATACATTCCTTTTTGTAGTATGCAAGATATCTTCGTAGCTTAATCAAATTTTCCCCTTCTCTGCCATATAATTAACAATACATAAGTAATATTATTTTACACCGATTAACGATATTTTACAACTTAAATTTTGCGTTGCGGGAATTTGCGGCGGTCGCAAGGCTACCCCTACAGTTTTGTGCTAACACAAAAAAGCCACCGATAAAACATCGGTGGCTCTGTATATAATCAGTAAAATAAATTACTTAATAAGGCTTGTGCCGTCCATTTCTTCGGGCTGCTCGAGTCCCATAATTTGGAGCATTGTCGGAGCGATATCGGCAAGTCTGCCGCCCTCACGAAGCTCGCAGTCGTAGTTTACTACGCAGAAAGGAACAGGGTTTGTTGTGTGAGCAGTAAACGGTGAACCGTCTTCTGCAACCATCTTATCTGCATTGCCGTGGTCGGCTGTGATAAGAGCAACACCGCCCATTTCTTTGATTGCGTCAACAACCTTGCCAACGCAGGTGTCAACAGCCTCAACAGCCTTGACAGCGGCGTCAAATACGCCGGTGTGGCCGAC
>OGPG01001487.1_pt1 | contig 16336 bp, 10 predicted proteins | sample 1552851 | NCBI WGS metagenome assembly OGPG01 (sample SAMEA2579909, study PRJEB22360) | human gut metagenome | biome: human gut; feature: human-associated habitat; material: faeces | place: Denmark | collected 2008/2010 | reverse complement strand
GTGGCAGTGGGCGGGCCGGCACCCCCCCCCCACCATGCTGCCCAGCCGTGAGCTGCCGTCCGCCTGCAGGGCCATGCCCCAATAGGTGTTGGCGCATACCACCGCCTGCGCCCCGGCGTCCTGTGCCGTCCGCGCCGCATCTACGATGTCTCCGGCGCAGGGCGACAGCTTCGCCCACACCGGCAGCCGTCCGTCTGCGGCGGCACGGATGCGCTGCGCGCACTGCTCCAGATACGCCTTGCTTCCCAGTGCCCGGTATTCCTCGTAGGCGCAGTGGAGGTTCACCTCCACGCCGGCCACTGCCGGCAGCTCCGCCAATGCGTCCGCCATACGCCGTATTTCCTCCGGTGTGCCGGTGACGCTGGCAATAATGGGCACGTCATAGCCCACCAGTCCCTTGTAAAATACCTGCGTGAATTTCTCATATCCGGGGTTTTGCATCCCCACGCAGTTCAGCAGCCCCGAGGGCGTCTCCCACAGCCGGGGCGCCTCCGCGCCACGCCGGGGTTTGACGGTCATCGTGCGTGTCACCAGCCCGCCCAGACGGTGCAGGTCGATATAGTCCGCATAGGAGGAGCCGAAGCCCATCGTGCCCGCCGCGTTCAGCAGCGGCGAATGCAGCGTCACGCCGCCCACTGTGATGTTATCCATGAAAGATCACCTCACCCATCGGGAATACCGGTCCGTCCACGCAGACTTTTTTGTACAGCACGCCGCCGTCGGCTTTCCGCATGGGGAAACCGCAGCCGGAGCACGCGCCGATGCCGCAGGCCATGCGTTCCTCCAGAGACACATAGCCCTCCGCGCCGTTTTGTGCGGCCCACTGCTGCACCTTAGCCAGCATGGCCGTCGGCCCGCAGGCGTACACGACGCCTGCCGCTGTTTCCGGCAGGATATCCGTTACCAGGCGGCCTTCGCTCTCATAGGCGGTGTGTACTGTCCCGTAGGTCCGCAGCGTCTTTCCGCACAGGTCATGGGCCGCGTCGCGGCAGCCCAGATACACGGTCACAGCCGATCCTGCATCATGCAGTGCCCGGGCCAGCATACACAGGGGCGCCGCCCCCATGCCGCCGGCTACCAGTATCGCCTGCTCGCCCTCCACGGGGAACGGCGTGCCGATGGGGCCCATCACGTCCAGGGCTTGGCCCGCCCGCACGGCGGACAGCAGATCGGTGCCTGTGCCCACCACCCGATAGAGCAGTGTCAGCGTGCCGCCGATGCTGTCGGCTTTTCCGATGGTCGTGGGCTGGGACGCACCGCCGATGCTGTCGGCTTCGCAGATGCTGATGGGTCGCCGCAGCAGCGGTGCGGTGCCGCTGCCCACCCGGATAAACACGAATTGTCCCGGCCGGCAGCGCTGTGCGATCACCGGTGCGTGGAGTGTCATTTTATAGTAGCCGTCCAGAATACGGCTGTTTTCCCGTACGGTGGCCATTTCACGAGTCCTGTCAGACATATTCCGCCTCCTGCGGCTTACTTCCGCCGCTTATCCATAAAGTCCCGCAGCATTTCCTCGATATACGGTGCGTCCTGTCCGGGTGTGAACACAGGGGCGAACGCCTCCTTGTCCTCCAGCGGCGCGGTGGCGTCGATGCCCATCTTGGACGACGCGCGGGGATACGGCGCGGAGGGATCCAGCGTGGGGCTGTACATCACCGGCAGTATCATCACATCCCGGTCCGCCTGCATACGGGTGTTGATCGCCCATTCCACCTGCTGCATATCATGTACGTCGATATCCTCGTCCACCACCACACACAGCTTGATGCCGATGTTGGCCGCCAGAAGGGCGGTCATCACATTCCGCGGCTCATAGGGATGGCGCTTCTTGATGGACACCACGCAGTGGTGGCGGCTGGTGCCGCCGGAGGTCAGGCAGATGTCGTGGATGTCCGGGCAGATCTTGTATGCCTCGCGGTAAGCCAGCGCTGTGGCCGCCAGATCCATCATCCAGTGGTTTTCCGTCATGGGCATACCGGTATAGGCATTCTGGAAAATGGCGTCCTTCCGCATGGTGATGGCGGTGATCTCCACCACCGGGGCTTTGCGTACCTCGCTGTACGTGCCGGGATACTCACCGAAGGGGCCGTCGTCCTCCCGCAGACCGGGCAGGGTGCGTCCCTCGATAACGATCTCCGCGGTGGCAGGCACCTCTACGTCGATGGTCTTGCACTTGACCATCTTCACCGCCTCGCCCCGCAGGCCGCCGGCCATGCCCATCTCATCGGTGCCCAGTGCCGGCCGGCACTGTGACGCGATGGCGATAATGGGGTCGCCGCCGATGACCGTGGCGATCTCCGTGCCCTTTCCGTTGTCCTCATTGCGTTCGATAATGGTACCCAGATGCCGTCCCTTGGGGGCAAAGCAGGTCATGTGGTTCTTGTCCAGCAGCAGCATCCGGTGCATGGAGGAGTTCCGCACACCGGTGATGGGGTCGTTGGCCATCTGCACGCCGGCGGTGATATACGGCCCCAGGTCCTTCTCGAAGTTCGTCAGGATGGGCAGCTTGTACAGGTCCACCGCGTCGCCGGTCAGCACCACCTCGTGCACAGGAGCCTCGTCGTCACCCACCGTTACCGGCGGGATAAACTTGTTCTCGTGAGCCACGTATTCCTTAATAACGCTCTTTGTATCGTCGCCCAGACCCAGTGCCAGACGCACTCTCTCGCGGGTGCCGTACAGGCCGGACAGCACCGGCATATCGTAGCCCTCCACATTGGTGAAGAGCAGCGCCGGACCACCCATGTCCGATGCCTTGCGCGTAAAGGCGCATATCTCGTGTACCGGGCTGACCTTCTTGTCGATGACCATCAGGTCGCCCCGCTTCTTCAGCTCCTCCAGAAATTCCCGCATATCGTTGTAATGTGCCATATGACTGTCGCTCCTTCCGTTCTGTCTGTGGCTATCGCGCCGTCCGTCGTCTGCGGGCCGCGCTGTTGCGTATGATGTTGTCCACGGTGTTTCGCCCCTGCTGGCATGGATGAGGGAGACGGTGTCCGTCGACTGTGTACAGTATACATTATAGTGTACACCACGATTTTTTCCCGCGCCAGGGGAGGGGAGAGGCGGCGGAACACCAGCCGCCGCAAAAATGATGCTACAGTTTACACGTCGGCCCGGGCAAAGTCAATAACCGGGCCATAGCGGTTTCACATCACTGCTATTTGTTGAAATGATACCATCGATCGACAAGGGCAAACACGCCTGCCAACGTGTCTTTCCGTTGCTTTTTGCCCTTTTCGCCTTGGCGGGCGTCAGCCCGCCTGCGTCTCAAAAGCCAAAAAACATTCGAAAATACATCGCCGGCAGGTGCGGAGCAGTTTTGCCGGAGCAGAAATGGGTCCAGACAAGAAAAGACCCACAGAGAATACTTGCCGTATTGTCAAGGGGCTTGACGCAGTATGGGCACATTTCTGCCCGCCAAAACCGTGTCTGCCCTTGTCGATCGATGGTACATTTCACAATAAGAAAGTTCATGTGCCATTTATACGACACTATTGTCTAAGGAAAGGCAATGCTTTGGACAGGCCGCCGCACACAGGCCGCATTCCCGGCACCGCCGGTCAGATACCCGCCACTGCTTGGTCTGCCGGTCCACGGACAGCGCGCCATAGGGACATTTCTTCGCGCACAGGCCGCAGAATACGCAGCCCTCCGTGGTGTGCAGCCGCCGTATGCCGCCCTCTGCCTTTACGGGGCGGTAGGGCAGATCATGGATGTCCAGTCCCGTGGCATCGCATACCGCATTGATGATGGCCGGTGCGCTGGGCACCACCGCGCACTCCGAAATGCTCTTGGCGCCGTAGGGCCCGGTAGGTTCGCCCTCTTCGATAAAGTCCGTCTGCAAACGGGGCATTTCCGTGGCCCGGAAGGGCCGGTAACTGTGCAGGCTGCTGTCTCGCAGCTGTCCTGCCGCGTCAAAGGTCAGTTCCTCCCGGAGCGCGTAGCCCAGACCCATCTGTATGCCGCCCTCCAGCTGTCCCTCGATGCCCATGCGGTTCATCACCCGTCCCACATCGTGTACAGCGATGTAGTCCGTCACCGTCACCGCGCCGGTGGCCTTTTCCACCTTTACCCGCGCCATATGTACGCCGTAGGACCCGGGGGTGTGTGCCGATGCGTGGGTGGCCACACCGAATATCTCATGCTTTTGTACGCTCTGGGCGTAGTTCATTACCTCCGCCAGCGAGGCGCTGCCACCCTCCGGCAGCCACGCCCGTCCGTCGTGCAGAGAGATGTCCTCCGCCTGGCCGCCCAACAGTCCGGCAGCGGCGCACCGCAGCTGTACCGCCGCGTCCTCCGCGGCCTTCTGCACCGCGCCGCAGCTGACATACACGCCCCGGCTGGAAAAGTCGCCCAGGTTCCACCCGCACACATCCGTGTCCGAGGCCACGCAGGCCACCTGTTCCGGTGGGATTCCCAGCGTCTCCGCCACGACCTGTATCTGCACCATCAGCTGTCCGTTGCCCATATCGTGGGTGCCGGAGTGCAGCACACAGGTGCCGTCATCGTTCATCTTGACCACCATGCAGTTCTGGTCGATCTGCGAGCCGAAGGCCCCGCTGCCGTGCAGCCCCATGGCCCAGCCCTCGCCGATGAGGTACTTTCCGTCCTCATCGTCCATGTCCGGCCAGTTCTGCCGCAGTACCATGGCCCGGCGCACGCAGTCCTTGGGCCGGGGGTTGCCGATGGGGTGCCCCGCGAACAGGTCGCTGTCCTCCGGATCAACCAGATTTTTCATCTGCAGCTCAGTGTAGTCCATGCCCAGCGCGCCGGCGATCTTATACAACTGCCGTTCCATGGCAAAGAATACCTGCGGCGAGCCGTAGCCCCGCATGGCCCCCGCCACCGGCGTGTTGGTATATACGGGTATGCCCACAAAGCGCATATTCGGTGTTTTGTAGCCCTTGAATACCTTGGCGCTCATGGCGCCGATCACGTTCCCTGCGCTGGAGGCATATGCTCCGGTGTTGGTGATGGCCGTGATCTCCTGTGCCACGATGGTGCCGTCGTTTTTCACGCCGGTCTTCACCGTGATGACGCTGGCGTGCCGCACCCGGGTGGATACCATGCACTCCCGCCGTGTGGCGGTGAATTTCACCGGCCTGCGGCACAGCATCGCCAGCGCCGCGGGGATCAGCTCCACCGAGGACTCCATTTTTCCGCCGAATGCGCCGCCCATGGTGGGGCTTACCACCCGTACCTTGCTCAGCGGCAAGCCGAATATCCGGCTCAATACGATCCGTTCGCCGAAGGTGTTTTGATACGGTGCGGTGACGGTCAGCCGTCCCTGCGCGTCCACCTCCGCGATGGCGGTGTGGGGCTCGATGGCACAGTGGTGCACCGCCGGCGTGCGGTAGGTGTCTTCAAACACCCGGTCCGCCTCCCGAAAACCCTTCGCCACGTCTCCCGTGTTTTTCTCGATCCGCAGCGCGATGTTGCTGCTGCCGTGCAGGGGATAGGCGTCCTCCCGCATGGCCTCCAGCGGATCCGTCACCACCGGCAGCGGCTCGTATTCCACCTCGATCAGGTCGATGGCCGCCTGGGCGATATCCTCTGTCTCCGCCGCCACCGCCGCCACCCGGTCGCCCACAAAGCGCACCGTGTCGTCAAAAATGCGCTCCGTCTCGATAGGCGCCGGCGCCTGCATATAAAACCGCGTGGTGCTGTTGAACCGCGTCTGCGGTGTGTTCTGATAGGTAGCCACTGCCCACACGCCGGGCAGCGCCTCCGCCGCTGTGGTGTCGATGCGCTTGATCCGCGCGTGTGCTATCGGCGAGAAAAGCGCCTTGGCGTACAGCATCCGCGGCATGGTCATGTCGTCCACATACAGCAGTTCCCCTGTTGCCTTGGCCGCCGCGTCCTGCACCGGGTAGCTCTTTCCGATGTACGTCAGTTCCTTCACCGGTCCTGCGCCTCCAGCCGCCGCGCCGCCTCCCGGACGGCCTCCTCGATCTTGTAGTAGCCGGTACAGCGGCACAGATTCGGTGCCAGCGCCTCCCGTATCTCCTCGTCACTGGGGTGCAGCGTCTTGTCCAGCAGTGCCTTGGCGCTCATCACCATTCCCGGCGTGCAGAAGCCGCACTGGACGGCTCCGCAGTCGATAAACGCCTGCTGTATGGGGTGCAGCTGTCCGTTCCGGCTCAGCCCCTCTATGGTCTCCACCCGATGTCCCGCCGCATCCTTAATAGGTACCTTGCAGGCGTTCACCGCCGTGCCGTCCAGTATCACGCGGCAGGCGCCGCAGTCGCCGGAGGAGCATCCGTTTTTCGCGCCGGTCAGGCCCAGCGTCTCCCGCAGTACCCGCAGCAGCGTCCACTGGGGCGGCACGCATACCGTGCGGAGCACGCCGTTTATATATAATGAGAAGTTCTCCATGTGCCGTCCTCCGCTTCTGCCGCCCGGCGTTATCCGCCCATGTCCGAACCGGCTGTATCTGTCTGCCCCGGCATACTGTGTCCCGGGCAGGGGCCGTCGCTCATGGTATACAGCGCAGACGTTGTTTCTGCGTGTATTCGGATTGGATACTGTATACAGTATTCTTTATGTACATATTTTACTCGCATTTCACCCCGCCGTCAATAGAAGTGCAGCATTTCTGCCCTTAGCACAAAAATAAACCCCACTTTTTTGACAATTATGACAAATCATACCCGCCCCACCCGCAGCCCTCAAGCCTTCCCCTTGAGGGGTTCGCGGTGTTGAAAGACACGCCGGTGGCCTGTCAGACCCGCGAACCGACCCGCAGGGAGACAGGCGCCCCGAGGGGGCGGATGAGGTGTCCCGCCGCAGTGGCCCCCAATTCCCGTTTTCCATTCCCGGAAACAGAAAAAATGTGTAAAATTTCCATAAAAAGGCTGGACAAATTATGCAGCCGTGCTATAATCTGCCTATCCGCAGAGGTACCTCTGCTTTGGCGTTTTAACAAGCTTAAAACGAAGCGGGCTGCGGAAATCTAAAACAAACGGGGTAGGAGACATGAAGAAATTGTTAGCAACCATTCTGGCGCTGGTCATGGCGCTGAGCCTGTGCACAAGCGCATGGGCGACGAGTGAAGAAACAAGTGAAAGCACGGGTGCGACCGCAGGCACAGAAACCGGCGGTACAGGCGCAAACGGCACCGAGGGCGGCAAAACCAGCAGCGAAGAGAACGGCGGTCAAGCCACGACATATGTCGCGCAGATCGGCGAGATGAAATACGAGACGCTGCAGGCGGCTGTTAATGCGGCAAGCAGAAAAGCGACGGTCAAACTGCTGGCCGACACGAAGGAAAATGTCACCATCAGCACGCCCTACGTGACGCTTGACCTGAACGGTCATACCCTCAACGGCAGCACCGGCGAACGCAAGCCCGCACTGACGATCACCGCACGCGTGACGGTCAAGGACAGCAGCGCGGAGAAGACCGGCACGATCATGCGTGAGGACACCGCGGAGAACTCCGGCGTCAGCTCCCACTATGTCATCGACGTTCAGGGCAGCGGCTGGCTCACCTTCGAGAGCGGCATCGTCACGAACAACAGCGGTAATGCGGCCGGCAAGGGAGCATCTCTGGTGCGTGTCGGCGATGACAGCGTTGCAAAGTATCCCGGCCTGAATATCAAGGGCGGCACGTTTACGCAGGACAACTTCATCGTGATCAAGGTCGATAGCGGCGATCTGTTCCTGAACGGCGGCACGCTGAACTCCGCCAATAGCTACGCCATTGAGGACTGGCACAGAGCTACCATCAAGGGCGGCACGGTCAACGGCACAGTGGCGGCCTGGACGTACAGCGGCGGGCACAACAGCGATCTGACGATCAGCGGCGGCACCGTCAACGGTAACGTGCTCTCTGTGAACTACGGCAGCGCCGAGGGCAAGGTGGCCAAGGTCAGCATCACCGGCGGCACCGTCAATGGTACGCTGGGCACCTATACCTATAACAATGGTTTGGCTACTACCACTGACGCCGCCAAGGCCGCCATTGAGGTCACCGGCGGTACGTTTAAGGAGAACCCCACCAAGTATGTGGCCGAAAATTCGGCGATCACTAAGAACAGTGACGGTACGTTCGGTGTTGCCAAGACCTACCTTGCCAAGGTCGGCGAAACCTCCTACTACACCATGGACGAGGCATTCCACGCTGCTGTTGCGTCGGGTGAGACGCTCTATCTGCTGCGTGACTACACCACCGGCGCGGAGCAGAACTCCGGCAGTAAGAGCTTCGCCATCGACCTGGACGGCCACACTTGGACCTACACCGGCACTAATACGAATTGCGCCGCGTTCCAGATCAACTACTCCGATGTGACGCTGACCGTGAAGAACGGTACTGTGGTCAGTAACTCCATGGTGGGCCTGATCCCCTCCGCTATGGGCGGCACCATTACCTACAACAACGCCGGGCTGGTGTTCGAGAATGTCACCATGACGGCCAAAGGCCACAGCGGTATCGAGACCAACGGCAACAACACCAACGATGCCGTCACGCTGAAGAATAGCACGCTGAACGTGCCCAACGGCTTCGGCATCTACTTCCCCAGCAGCGGCACGCTGACCATCAACAACAGCACCATCAACGCCAAGACTATGGGCGTGCAGGTCTGCGCCGGCAGTCTGGAGATCACCGGAGAGAGCGCCATCACCGTCACCGGCGATGCGGTGCCCAAGACCGAGAATGACGGCGCCATTCAGGACGGCGCGGCTATCTCCGTAGTGGACCGTACCGGCTACAAGGGCCTTGGTAAGGTTGAGGTAAAGAACGGCAGCTTCACCGCCAAAACCGATGAGGCACTGAAGGCGTATAAGTACGAGAATAAGGAGGAAGGCAAGTTCGACAACGACGATAAAAAGCTTACCGTCACCGGCGGTACGTTCTCCAGCCAAGTGCCCAGTGAGTATGTTGCTGCAGACAAGAGAGTCCGCGTGGACAACGCGAACAGCTATACTATTGTGACGAACGGCAGCATCACCAGCGGCACCTACACCGAGGAGCCCACGGTGGCCCCCGGCTACAAGGCGGTCCAGAATACGGACGGCACATGGCGGGTGGAGAAGACCTCCGGCGGGTACTATTACTACCCCTCCACCCCCGGCATCACCGCTGAGTTGAACGGCTCCAACAAGTCCGCCACGGACTATCCCGGCGGCGAATACGGCCTGGTGTTCCGTTCCACCGCGGCGTTCAGCACCTTCCAGGGCGTCCAGGTGGACGGCAAGACTCTTGCCAAGTCCAACTACACCGCTGAAGAGGGCTCCACCGTGGTGTACCTGAAGGCCGCGTACCTCAAGACGCTGGCGGCGGGCAAGCACACCATCACCATCCTGTCCACGGCGGGCAACACCAGCATGGACTTTACCATCGGCGGCAAGAGCAGCAGCCCCAAGACCTTTGACGCGGGTGTGGGCATCTACGCCGTGACGGCGGTGCTGTCCGTGACCGGCATGGCGTGGACCGCTAAAAAGCGTCACTAAGAGCAAATAAAAAAGAAAGCCCGTAAGGGCTTTCTTTTTTTGCCGCGCATCTGAAAACCCCTTGCAAAAGGGAAAGGAATATGTTACCATGTACTTTGTATACAGTATCCCATACACATGTAAGAGAGACTGCACTGCGCCCAAGCCCCGGCAGGGGAGGGAAAATCGGCAGAATTTGCCGGTTTTGCTTGCTTTTTCCCGCAGCAGCGGGTATAGTGTGTATAGAGCCGCCTGCTGCGGTATAAAAAGAAGGGGGCATAGAGAGATGACAGCCTTCACACCGGTGGACCCCGCCAACCCCCAGCGCGAGACGATATATACCCAGCTAAAAAACGCCATCATCAACGGCGATATCGCGCCGGATGAGCGCATTGTCGAAACAAAATACGCCGATATTTTCCGCGTCAGCCGCACCCCCGTGCGCGAAGCCATCCGTATGCTGGAGCGTGAGGGGCTGGTGGTCTACGAGCCCCGTAAGGGCGCCGTGGCCCGGCCCAGGCTGACCCGTGCCGAGGTGGACGAGGTCTATACCATCCGTTCCGCCCTGCAGCTGCTCAGCGTGGATGCTGTGGTGCGGAACATCACCGACGCGCAGCTGGACGCCATGGAGGCCGACAACCGCGGCTGCGCCGAGGCGCTGGACAAGCATGACGTCGGTGCGTATTTCCGCCACCTGGACGAATTCAACGGCCTGTTGACCCAGAGCAGCAATATGCCCCTGCTCATCAAGCTCCTGGACCAGATCGAAAGCTACAGCGCCACCACGTCGTTTCAGAACCCGGAGCACGCCCGCTTCCGCGAGAGCGTGCTGTCCGATGACGAACGCCGCCGCCGTGCGTTGGCGGAGCACGAGGAGATCGTGGCGTCCCTGCGGGCCCGTGATGCGGATCGCCTCCGTCGGGTGCTCACCGCCCATACCGCTAACGTTCACGAGGCCGCACTCCAGCGCTACGGCAAGGAGGACTGACGCACAGACCCTATCTGCATGACGGATATGTACCATCTGCATGGCGGATATGTATCGCCCGCATGACGGATATGTACCATCTGCATAGCGGATATGTACCGTCTGTATGACGGAATGTACCGCCTGCACGAGGCCCCCGTGACCTGTCATGGGGGCTTCTCTTGAAGACTAAGTGTATACAGTATACATATCAGAGGAGGCATTTATGGACTGGGACAGAGTCATCTACAACGGCACGGTGGTCAACGATGACGGTATGCAGCGTGCCGATATCTACATCCGTGATGGCCGGGTCGCCGCCGTCACGTCCGAGCGCCTGCCCGGCACCGTCGGCGAAGCCACCGACGCTTCTGGCCGCTATATCCTGCCCGGCCTGATCGAGACCCACGTTCACTCCCGCGATGGCCGTCTGGCCACCGGCGAGAAGGAGGATTTCCGTTCCTCCACCGCGGCGGCTGCCGCCACCGGTATTACCACCGTGTTCGAAATGCCCAACTGCACCCCTACCATCCACTCGGCGGAGTCTCTCCGCGATCTTGTCTCGGTCATCCAGCCCAAGGCCCATGCGGATTTCTGCGTCTGGGGCCTGGCTTTGGGCGATGCCAATCTTGCCAGCCTGCCCGCTTTGGCGGAGGCCGGCTGCGTGGCCTTCAAATTCTTCTGGGGCTACGCGGTGGACCACCGGGACAACAGCCTGATCTACAACTACCGTGAGGGCATGGATAACGTCCTTCCGCCCCCGGACGACGGCCAGATCTACCGCCTGTTCCGCGCCGTGAAGGCCACCGGCAAACGCCTGGGCATCCACGCAGAGAATTTCTCCATTGTTCGGGCCCTGACGCAGGAGGTCCTTGCCACCGGCGCGCAGGACTATGCCGCATTGCTGCGTACCCGCCCCGTCAGCTGCGAGACCTCCATCATCGACACCGCCATCGACATGGCCAAGGAACTCTCCATGCCCCTGCACGTCCTCCATGTGGGTGTAGGCGACGGCGTGGAGCACCTTCGCCGCGCCAAGGCCGACGGCGTGGATGTCACCGCCGAGACCTGTACCCATTACCTGACCTTCACCGACCGCGACGCCCGCCGCTGCGGTGCGGTGATGAAGACTTACCCTCTCATCCGTACCGCCGCGGATCGCCAGGCAGTCTGGCAGGGCCTTGCGGATGGTACCCTGGACTGGGTATGCTCCGATCACGCGCCCCACACCTGCGAGGAAAAGCACCGTTCCTTCTGGGATGCCCCCGCCGGAATCAGCGGTATCGAGGGTCTTTCTCCTGTGCTGCTCACCGCTGTCCACCGCGGTCTGCTGACGCTGCCCCGCGTGGCGGCGATCACCTCCGCCAATGCGGCCCGTACCTTCGGCCTCTATCCCCGCAAGGGCGTTATTCGCCCCGGAGCCGATGCCGACCTGGCCATTGTGGATATGTCCGCGGCCTACACCTTCCGTCAGGAGAAGATGTACTCTAAAGCCAAATGGTCCCCCTATGACGGTATGTCCTTCCAGGGCCGGGTGGTCGAGACGATCCTCCGCGGCCGCACCACTATGCGTGACGGTCAGGTCCTGCCCGACTGCTTCGGCCAGTTCCTGCCGGTCTGCACCAAATAGCTTGTTTTCTTCCTTTACTCCTTTTCCTCCCCCTTGCACCGAACGGCTCCCGGGCGCGCGCCCGGGAGCTGTTTGGCTTTTTCCGTATAAAAGGGACCGCTGTATGGTGGTCCCTTTTGCTGTTTGGCAGCCACCTTATTGGTTTGGAATGTTTGGCACAAAGCGTTGCGGGTAACAGGGAATTCCGAAATGTCTACTGGGAAAAACAACAAAAGTTTTTCGCCGTGTTTAGGCAACTCTACAGAAATAGAGCCACGCCGGCCCTTTTCCGTTGACAGATCACAAAAGAGATGGTATTTTGAAACTGTGCTCGAGCACAGTCAATTCGTGCTCGAGCACAAATGACACATCGCCAAGGGCGATACAAATTTCGGAGAGGAGAAGCGGACGCGTGACCATCAAGCAGATCGCCGAAAAAGCGGGCACCAGCCGCGGCACCGTCGACCGGGTACTCAACGGCCGCGGCAACGTAAATCCCGAGCTGGCCAAGCGTATATTGGACATTGCCGAGCGTGAGCGCTACCAGCCCAACCAGCTGGCCCAGGCGCTTATTCGCTCCCGTCAGCGCACCCACATCGGCATGGTCATACCCTCCGTCGGCAATCCCTTTTTTGATGAGGTGCTCCGCGGCGCACAGAGCCGCGCCAGAAAACTCTCCAGCTACGGCACCACCCTTACCATCCGCGAGATCAAGGGCTACGACGCCGCCACGCAGCTGCAGGCCATGCGCCGGCTGGTGGCCGAGGGCGTGGACGCGCTGGCGGTCATGCCGCTGGATGTGCCCGAGGTCGCGGAGTACCTGCAGTCACTGCCCATACCGGTGGTCACAGTCAACACCGATATCGATGTCGACCGTGTGGCCTTTGTCGGCTGCGACTACTACAACAGCGGTATGATCACCGGAGATCTGGTGCAGCTCATGCTCAATGGCCGGGGCCGCGTGGCGGCTGTTATCGGCAGCACCAATGTCCGCGGCCATATGGACCGCGTGCGCGGTCTGCGGACCGCACTGGAGGGCACGCCGGAGATCACGGTGGACGCCGTGCTGGAAAATCAGGACGACGACGATGTCTCCTATCAGGTGCTGCGGGCCTATCTGGCGGACCACACGCCGGACATGGTGTGCTTTGCCGCCGCCGGTATCGACGGCGGTATGCGGGCCATCCTGGAAAGCGGAAAGAATATCCGCGTGCTGGCGGTGGACGGGACGGAGGCCGTGCTGCGGTATATGGAGGAAGGGCGCATTGCCGCCACTGTGACCCAGGAGCCCTTCGCCCAGGGGGACGAGGCGGTGCGTGTGCTGTTCGACTATATCCACACCGGACGGCGGCCCGCCGCCGGCGTGGTGTATACCCACAACCGTGTGCGTGTGCGGCACTCGCAGTAAGTTTGTGATCCGATCGGCACAGGCCGATGATGATTTAACTTTTTAACAGGAGGAATGTATCATGGGAAACAGACCGGTAACTCTTTGCACCTGCCAGTGGGCGGACCTGCCCTTCGATGAACTGTGTGCGCTGGCGTCCAAGATGGGCTATGACGGCCTGGAGGTCGCCTGCTGGGGCAATGGCATCGACATTGATCGTGCATACAGCGATGACAGCTACGTGGCCTGGATCAAGGAGACCCTGGCGAAGAACAACCTGATCTGCAAGGCCTTGGCCTGCCACATCATCGGCCAGTGTGTGGGCGACGCTCCCGATCCCCGGCTGAACAACTTTGCTCCCGCGGCGCTGGCCGACAAGCCGGAGGAGATCCGCGCCTGGGCGATCGACACCATGAAGAAGGCCCCCGTGGTGGCCAAGAAGCTGGGCTGCTATGTGGTCACGGGCTTCACCGGCTCTCCCATCTGGAAGTGGCTGTATTCCTTCCCCCAGACCACCGAGGAGATGGTCGAGAACGGCTACGACGAGATCGTGCGCCTGTGGTCCCCTATCCTGGATGAGTTCAAGGCCAACGGCATCAAGTTCGCCCTGGAGGTCCATCCCGGCGAGATCGCTTTCGACTACTACTCCACCGAGAAGCTGCTGAAGAAGTTTGCCGACCGCCCCGAGTTCGGCCTGAACTTCGACCCCAGCCACCTGCTGTGGCAGGGCGTGACGCCCCATCTGTTCCTGCGCGACTTTATGGACCGCGTGTACCACGTTCATATGAAGGATGCGGCAGTGACTCTGGATGGCCGCAGCGGTCTGCTGGGCTCCCACATCGATTTCGGAGACCTGCGCCGCGGCTGGAACTTCCGCTCCCTGGGTCATGGTGACGTGAACTTCGAGGAGATCATCCGCGTGCTGAACGCCGCCGGTTACGACGGCCCTCTGTCCGTGGAATGGGAGGACAGCGGTATGGACCGTATCGAGGGCGCTACCGAGGCGGCCGCTTTCGTGAAGAAGGTGGACTTCAAGAAGTCCGATGTGAAGTTTGACGACGCTATTGCCAACTGAAACGCGACAAGGAGGACAATATGGGTATTCAGATCCGTTACGGCATGGTCGGTGGCCACATGAACGCCTTTATCGGCGAGGTGCATCGCAAAGCCATCGCCTTTGACCCCCGCGCACAGCTGGTGGCGGGCTGCTTCTCCACCAATGCGGAGAAGAACCGTGAGACCGGCGAGACCTACTCCCTGGACATGAGCCGCGTGTACCCCAGCTATGAGGCCATGGCCGAGGCGGAGAGCAGGCGTCCAGACGGTATCGATTTCGTCAGCATCACGACCCCGAACAACACCCACTACGACGTGGCCAAGTGCTTCCTGCAGCACGGAATTCATGTGGTATGCGAAAAGCCTCTGTGCTTTACCGTGGAACAGGCGCAGGAGCTGGTGGCCCTGGCCAAGGAGAAAAACCTGGTTTTCGGCGTCACCTATACCTATTCCGGCTACACCATGATGAAGGTGGCCCGCGAGATGATCGCCGAGGGCAAGATCGGCAAGATCGCCGCCGTCAATGCGGAGTATGTCCAGGAGTGGCTCATCGATGAGCTGGGCGTCCCCGGCGAGGGCACCACTAAGCTGTCCGTCTGGCGCGCCGATCCGGCGGTGTCCGGTATCTCCAACTGTGTGGGCGACATCGGCACCCACATCGAGAACTCCGTTCACTACCTGACCGGCCTGAACATCAAGCGTCTGGCCGCCACCGTGAACCGCTACGGCAAGGAGCTGGACCTGAACGCCAATATGCTCGTCGAGTACGAAAACGGTGTCAACGGCGCGTACTGGTGCTCTCAGATCGCGGCGGGCAAGCTCAACGGCCTGACCATCCGCATCTACGGCAGTGAGGGTGCACTGGAGTGGGAGCAGCACTATCCCGATTATCTGAAGTACACCCCCAAGGGCAAGCCCACGGAGACCCTGTCCCGCGGTACCGGTTATATCACCGAGAAGGCCGGCGCGTACAGCCGCATCCCCTCCGGCCATCCCGAGGGACTGATCGTCGCCTTTGCCAACATCTACAAGAACATCATCAGCGCCATTCTGGCGGTGAAGGCGGGCGGTACGGCCAACGACGGCTCTTTCGACTATCCCACCGTCACCGACGGCCTCAACGGCGTGAAGTTCATTCACGCGGTCATCGACTCCGCAGCCAAGGACTCTGCTTGGGTGGAGCTGTAAGAACACGTTATAGGCGGACTTTGTCCGTATCTATAAAAAATTTTTAGGAGGAAACAACCATGAAGAAAGTACTGGCACTGATCCTTGCGCTGGTCATGGCCCTGTCTCTTGTCGCCTGCGGCGAGAAGAAGGACGATGACGCCAACAAGGACAACGATGCTGCCACGGGTAATCGCATCGCGATCCTGGTCCCCAATGCCGACCACGGCTGGACCGGCGCTGTGATGACCTATGCGCAGGAGAAGGCGCAGGAGCTGAATGACGCCGGCAAGTATGCCGCCACCGTCATCACCTCTTCCGACGCCGCCAACCAGATCCAGCAGGTGGAGGACCTGATCGAGAACAAGACCGCTGACTATGTGGTCATTCTGCCTCAGGACAACACCCTGGAGAACACCATGGCCAAGCTGGCCACCAGCGGCATCCCCTATGTGATGTTCGACCGTATCATCGACTCCGCTGCTTCCACTGCTGTTGCCTGCGTCAAGGGCGATAACAACGGCATCGGCGCCGAGACCGCCAAGCGCTTCATCGCCGACGGCATGAAGGCCGGCGACAAGATCCTCATCATGCCCGGTGACAACTCTTCCGTTCCCACCATGCGTAACGACGGCTTCTTCAGCGTGCTGAAGGAGAATGGCTGGACCGAGGAGCAGATCGCTGCCATCCAGTCCACCGACTACACCGGCTGGAG
>OGPG01001485.1_pt1 | contig 16350 bp, 13 predicted proteins | sample 1552851 | NCBI WGS metagenome assembly OGPG01 (sample SAMEA2579909, study PRJEB22360) | human gut metagenome | biome: human gut; feature: human-associated habitat; material: faeces | place: Denmark | collected 2008/2010 | reverse complement strand
ATTGGAGAGATGCACATTTCACAAAGGCGTTCTGCGGTACGCAAGGCAGAGCGGAAGAATGGAGGTTTTCTATGGCGAGCAATCCAAACTACTGCGATATCACCCCTGAGATTGAAGCGCTGGCGGCCCAGTCCCTGCAAAACAGCAGCATTGACGCGGGGGACTATGTGAGATACGACGTCAAGCGCGGCCTCCGCGACCTCAACGGCAAGGGCGTTCTGGCGGGCCTGACCGAGATCTCCGACATCATCGCCAAAAAAATGGTGGATGGGCAGGAGATCCCCTGCGACGGCAAGCTCTACTACCGCGGCATCGATGTAGAGAAGCTGGTGGCGGGGGCGCTGAAGGAGGGGAGGTTCGGCTTTGAGGAGACCGCCTACCTGCTTCTCTTCGGCGCCCTGCCCACCCGGGCCCAGCTCACCGCCTTCGAGGGACTGCTCTCCGCCCACCGGGCCCTGCCTCCCATGTTCACCGAGGACATGATCCTCAAGGCCCCCAGCCGCAACATCATGAACCAGCTGGCCCGCAGCGTGCTGGCGCTGTACAGCTACGACGAGCTGGCGGAGGATATGTCGCTGGAAAACATCGTCCGGCAGCTGCGTGCCGACGGTTTCCGGACAGCCGTTGTGGCCGACATCCACTTCGTGCCCGAGGTCGCGGCCATCGCCGCCAGGTATGTGGACAAGGTGCGTGTCAATCCGGGAAATTACCGCCTCGACCGCGGCGATCTTCAGTCGCTGATCGCGCAGTGCCGCGAGCGGGGCGTCGCCCTGCGCGTCGGCGTCAACCACGGGTCGCTGGCGAAGCGCGTCTTCGACGAGTGGGGCGACACGCCCCAGGGCATGGTGGTCTCGGCCATGGAGTTTTTGCGGGTGTGCCGGGAGTGCGATTTCGATCAGGTGGTGGTCTCGATGAAGTCGTCGAACACGCGCGTCATGGTCGCCGCCTACCGTCTGCTGGTCGAGGCGATGGATGCCGAAGATATGCACTATCCGATCCATCTGGGCGTCACCGAGGCCGGGAACGGCATCGAGGGGCGCGTGAAGAGCGCCGTGGGCATCGGGGCGCTGATGGCCGACGGCATCGGCGACACGATCCGCGTCTCGCTGACCGAGGCCCCCGAAAATGAAATCCCCGTGGCGCAGCTGTTGGTCGAACACTTTGCCGACCGTCCCGGCGAGTTCGAGGTGCTCCATCCCGAGCGTTATTTCCCGACCGAATACCGCCGCCGTTCGAAGGTGACGGTTCCCGTCGTGCACACCGAGCCGCTGGAGGGTTTCCGGGTGCTCGAAGCCCTTTCGGGCAACCCGACGGCCGAGTTGCGCGCCGCGATCCTGAATCTCGACATCCCCGACGAACCGGTGGTCGTGAAACGCCGCTACGAAGAGCGTTCGCTGGAGACGCTCGCCGTGAAGGCCGCCGCCGACCTGGGACCGCTGCTGCTCGACGGCCTGGCCGACGGCATCTGGATCGACGCTCCGGGATTTGCCGAAAGCGAAATCCGCGACATCGAGCTGATGATCCTGCAAGCTGCGCGCGTGCGTTTTTCACACACCGAATACATCGCCTGCCCTTCGTGCGGGCGCACGCTCTACGACATCGAGAAGGCCCTCGCCGACATCAAGGCCCGCACGTCGCACCTGAAAAACCTCCGCATCGGCGTGATGGGCTGCATCGTCAACGGTCCCGGCGAGATGGCCGACGCCGACTACGGCTACGTGGGCGCCGGACCGGGCCGCATCACCCTCTACAAGGGCCGCACGGTCGTCGAGCGCAACATTCCGCAGGAGGAGGCCCTCGACCGGCTGGTGGAGCTGATCAAAAAGAACGGGGACTGGACGCCCGCCTAAACCCCGCCGGCGTAAGACGCCGGTTTTAAGAGGCGGCAGGAAGCTTCGTTCTGCTTCCGCTCCTGTTCTGCGCTCACACGCATAAAAACGGTGTTTTGCGTCGGCAGGCCGCAGCTCCGTCCTGCGGAGGTCTGCTATTGCGCGTCGCTCCATAGCAAAGCCCTGTGCGCTGCCGCCCGCCCGAGAGGCGGGGTTCATCCGATTCGACCGCTTCGTTTCAGGTGATTTTTAATTTTGAATTTTTACTTATGTCTACTATACTGCCTCTTGCATACCTTCCTTCGGTGGAGTATTTCACGCACCTCCTGCGCGGCGGCTGCGTCGTGGACCTCGGCGAGCACTTCGTGAAGCGTTCCGAACGCAACCGTGCGCGGATACTGGCTTCGGACGGCGTGATGGAGTTGACCGTGCATGTCCGCAACGCCAACCGTCCCCGGCAGCCCGTGCGCGACGTGCGTCTCGACTATTCCAAACGCTGGCAGCATCAGCATTGGGGCGCGCTGGTGGCCTCCTACCGCTCGTCGCCCTATTTCGATTTCTACGCCGGGCGGTTCGAGCCTTTCTACCGCCGGGAGTGGGAGTTCCTCGCCGATTACAATCTGGGTCTGCTCGAAGTGATGTGTTCGCTGGCCGGAGTGCCGATGCCCGAACTCTCCCGGACGTATGTCGAGGCGGCCCCCGGAGACCTCGACCTGCGCCCCAAACGCAAAGAAGGCCCGGCGCTGATCGCCGAGCCTTATTTCCAGGTCTTCTCCGAAAGGATGCCTTTCGTCCCTAATTTGTCGTTTGCGGACCTGCTGTTCGCCGAAGGACCTGCGTCCGTTTCGGTTTTAGGACGTTGCCGACAAGGATAGTCACGCTGTCGCGCAGATCCCCCGCCGCCGCTTTCACCTCAATCATCCCGTGTATGGCCACCGAGTCGGACCGGTACTGGAAGGGGGCGTATTCGCTCATCGCCAGCGTGTCCCGGCCGACGCTGAGCGTCGGCGTCCCGGCCGACGAGTAGACGCGGAACGCCTGCTTCTCATAATCGCGCAGACGCCGCCGTTTGTCGACGATATGCAGCGTCGGCTCTGCGCCGTTCCACATCGCCTTGTACAGATAGTAGGCGTCCTTTTTCTCGCGGCGGTTGAGCGTCACGAGGCCTGCGCCGTTGATCCCGTAGGAACGGCGCGAGGAGCCGTAGTCGAACATGTTGTCGATCCACGCGCCCCAGAACAGCGAGTCGTTTTGCAGGTTTTTGGCATACTCCTCGTGGAAACGCGTCTGCTTCTCCTCGGGCATCCAGTTCGAACGAGGCTCGGACTGCGCCGTGTAGCTCTTGTGTCCGAGGAATCCGCTGCCGCCGTAGCAGACGCCCGAACGCAGGTGGGACCAGTTTTTTTGCAGCTGGTCGCGCCATACGATCACGTCGTCGGTCGAGCCGCGCCGCCAGCCGACGTCCTGCTGCCAGACGATCAGGTCGGTGATGAAATTGATGTCGCCGTTCTGGTCGCTGCAAGCGACCGTCGGGCGCGAGGGGTCCATCGTGCGGGCCGTCTCGTTCAGCCGCCGGATGTAGGGCGTCACGTCGTCGCCGCGCATCCAGAGACGCGAGAAGATACCCCACATCACCACCGACGGGTGGTTGATGTTCTGGGCTACGATCTCCTGCAACTGGTCCAGTCCGTTCTGTTCGAAGGCGGGCGTGGCGAAATAGGAGACGTCGCCCAGAAACGACGAGCGGTGCAGCGGGGCGTCGATCCAGACGAGCATTCCCTGTTCGTCGCAACGGTCGTAGAGGTACTGCGCGTGCGGCATTACCGCCGAGCGCAGGGCGTTGGCTCCCATCGTGCGGATGATCCGCAGGTCGGCGTCGTAATCCTCCGGAGTCAGCGTGCCGCCCGAAAGGGCGTTGTCGTGGTAGAGCGTGACGCCGCGGACGGGGGTGCGTTCTCCGTTGATCGTCAGCCCTTCGGCCGTGCTGGCGCCGATCGAGCGGAAGCCCGTGCGGACGGCGACGCGGTCGGTGATGCTGTCCTCGCCGATGGAGGCCGTCACGGTGTAGAGCGCCGGGTCGCGCAGGCTCCACAGCGTCGGATTGTCCACCGAGAAGGCCACGGAGACGGGTTTGCCGTCGAGGCGCGCCTTCTGGCGTTTCGAGAAGACCCGCTCTCCCCGCGGACTGGTGATGTCGACGTTCAGCGTGCAGCTGTTGTCGCCCTTCGAGGTGATGTGCACCTCGATCTCGCCCTCGACCTTTTCGGGACCGACCGTCTGCGGGTGTACGAGCACGCCGTCCGACCCGAGGTAGAGCGGCGAAATGGCCGTGCGCTCGGTGAGGATCAGTTCCGCCTCGCGGTAGATGCCGCCGTAGAGGTTCATGTCGGTCGAGGTGGGCAGCACGTCGTCGCGGCTGCTGTTGCTGACCACCACGAGCATCGAGTTGTCGCTTCCGAAACGGATTTTGTCGGTGATTTCGAACGTGAAGGCCGTGGCGCCGCCGCGGTGCGTGCCGACGTGATAGCCGTTGACGAAGAGGTCGGCGACCGACTGTACGCCGTAGAATTTCACGAAAAGGCGTTTCGAAGCCCATTCGACGGGGATATACATGCCGTTCTGGTAGCTGCCCGTGGTTTCGAGCCAGTAGCCCTGGGCCAGCGGATCGGTGTTCCAGCTGTGGGGCAGGGTTACGTGGCGGGCGTTGTCGGAGGTTTTCTCCGACTTGAAGAAAAAGCGCCACCCTTCGTTGATCGGGAAGACCTCGCGGGCGCTGGCCGTCATTGCGACGACGTTCAGCAGCAGGAGAATCGTTAGGTATCTTTTCATGGCAGAGCTGGTTAAATGCTGTATGATGCAAAGATAGTGCAAGCCGGGTGCAGAACCAAGCGTTGCTTGGGGTTTGCCGTGGCGCCGCCTATCCGTGCGGGGGTTTATCTTTGGCAAAGATAATACAAGCCGGGCTGAAAATCAAACTTATCTGTCTTTGCCGTTGCGCCGTTTGTGTTCCGAAGGGGAAATGCCAGCCGGGCGCAAAGCCGGAACGGGGTCCGGTTTTACGCCCGGCGGGCATCGGGGCGGCAGGTACGAAAAAATGGCGGACCGCGCCTCTTCGGTCCGCCAAAAAGCAGGGGATGGGTGTGAAACTTGTTAACTAAAAAACAACTCCTTGGGGGGCATCCCCTGCCGAGGATCGCTTTTGCGGAGCCGGCACAGCCGGTTGCCGTGCCGGACCGCGAAGCGTGTGAACTTTAGCGTTTGATGGTAATCGTCATCTCCTCGCCCGTGATCTCGCCGTACTGGTAGGTGAAGCTCGGCGTTACCTTGATGATGATGTCCTTCAGCAGCGTGGCGCTGTTGTTCTCGTAGGTCAGCGTATTGTCTGTGATTTTGATATATGCGGAAGCATCCTTGTCGCTGGCAGGGGTATCGGCATACTCGGCCGATTTCATCTTGAATACGATACCGGCGGTATTTTTCGCTGCTTCGGGTTTTGCCTGGAATACGTCGTAGGCCGTCTTGCCGTCGCCTACCGTAACGGCTTCCCAGGCCTTCGTGTCTTTGTTGTATTCGATCCACGACTTACCGTCGGCGTCGATCAACTGGAGGTTCTCGAACATATTGGCCGTAGTCGCCTCGTTGGTCTTGTAAGCGACCTCGATAGCCTTGGTCTGTGCCAGCGTCTTGATCGGGGTCTGGATCTCCACGCGCAGCGGCAGGGAAGCTACCTGGATGTTCGTGTCCTTGATCTTAACGACAGTCTTGATGTCGACATAGTTGCGGTTTGCTGCGCTCCAGTCGAGTTTGTCGCCCTTGACGACGGCGTATTTGTCGCCCTTGTTCGGTTTGTCGTCTTTGGAGGTCACTTCGAACGTAAAGTCGTACTTCTCGGCGTCCACCTCGTTGAAGTAGGTCGGCAGTGTGATGTTGGGCCACTCCCAGAGGTTGGTCGTCCCGTTGACCAGACCTTCGACTACGGTCGTCATCACGCCTGCGATGTCGGTTACGTGTCCGACATTGTACCTCAGGTCGAAGTCGGGGATCGTGACATTGTAGTTGAACGTTACGGAAATCTTCTGGCCGTACCAGGTCGTCCATTCGGCTTTCTGCTCGAACTTGTCCTTCGTCGCGGTGATGTCCTTGGCATTCAGCACGCCCTTCAGGGTCGATGCGGTGACGGTCATTGCCGTGCCGTTGGTGTTCTCGATCTCCTTGCCCTTCTCATTTGCTTTGTTGAAGAGTTTCGTTACGCCTGCGGGCGTTGCGGGATCGGTCGTAGCTGCGAAGATAGCCTCGGCGAACTCCGCTTCGCTGGCGAATCCGGCCTTGTTGGCTGTGTAAACGTCCTTCCACGTCTTGCTGACGCTCTTCGTCTCGTAGCCGATGGCGTTGTTGACGATGTAGTTGACGGGCGCCGGGGCGGCTCCGAAGGCGATCTGGCCCTTCAGTTTGTAGTCGACGTTCTGGTATACATAGACATACTCGATGTCATAGGCCTTGCCCCACTCGTATGCATCTGCCTGAACGGAGGCTTTCACGCCCATGGCGATCTGGCTGGCGAATGCGGTGAATCGGATGCCGAGATCGTTGTCGACCTCCTTGCCGGCGACCTTGACCGTCGAACGGTCCGTGTCGAGGTTGCCCAGCGTGATAATATCCTCGATGGTGACCTCCTTCGGCAGGTCGATGTCGTTCACCAAAGCGATTTCGCCGAAGATGTTATCGGAGATTTCCGGAGTGGCGGTCTGCCCGGCGATGCCGTTCTTGACGAACGCATAGCTCCATGCCAGCGGTTTGGGAGTCTCCTTGAAGGTGAAGGTCGCGCCGGCCTGGTTGGTGATGATGTAGGTCTGCGGCGCCTCGATCGTTGCCGTCGTGGCTTTCCCGTCGACGTTGATCACGATTTTGTGTGCGCATACGACGTTCTTGCCTACGTCGCCGGAAACGCCTGCTGCACGGAAGTCCACCGTAGCGAGTTTCGTGTCGTAAACGAGTTTCGAGTTGTCGACGCGCAGGATGAATTTGCCGATCTCGGTTTTGTCCGTAATCTCGGCCGACTGGCTGGCGTCGGCGTAGTATTTGGGCGTTACGGTGTAAGCGCCGATGGTGATTTTCGAGCCAAGCAGTTTGTTGACGTTGTCCAGCGTCATCAGGGTCTTGCCTCCGTCGAGCGAAGCCAGCAGCTGCGTATTCTCCAGCAGCGTCTTCTTGCTGACGGCCTGCTTGTTGAACGGCATTTCGATGGTGGCGTAGTCGTAGGCGACCGGCTCCTCGTCCTTGGTGTAAACGCCGAGTTCGATCTCTTGGGCCTCGTCGGGCATGATGCTGGCGAAGTTCGACAGCACGTTGTTCGTTACCTCCGAGGCGGTTTCGTCCTCGGCGCCGGTTCCGGGATTCACGGTGTTCTCGATCGAAAGGGCCAGCGTGATCCATTTATCCTCTTTCTCATAAAGCTCACCAAGCTCTTCCGCCGACATGGTGGCGGTTACGGCGAACTTACCCTCCTCGATAAACCGAACGTCGGTGATGGCGGCTGCGGGAGTTGCCGTTGCGGCACGGGTTTTTATCTGCTCGGAGACAATAGCGAACGTCGCTTTTCCGTTAGCATAGGCATCTACGAGGTCTTTGGCCAGCGAGGCAGGCGTGACGCGGTAGGTCAGCGTGACCATTCCGTTGCCGATGGGGGTGGCTCCGACCTTGTAGAAATCCATCGTAGTATAGGATCCGCCACTGCCAACATACATGGTTCCGGGAACGTTTACCAGCGACTGGATGCGGTTGATCAGCGCAGTGACATCGGCCTGAAGTTGGGCGATGGCCTGCTTGAAGGCGCCGAGTTCCGCAGTCAGGTCGCTCTTCTTCAGGTAGCCCTGCGTCGAAATGAGGCTGATGATCTGCCTGCTCAATGCGGATTCGGCGTTCTTTACCGCTTCGGCGGCTGCCGAGTTCACGTTCTCGATCCAGGCTTTGTTGTTGACGTCCATGTATTCCTTGACGAATTCGGAGGCCTCCTCGCCGGCAATTTTGCTGATGGCGGTCTTGATGTCCTTCACGGCCGGGTCGTTGGTGATGGCGGCCAAGACGGCTGCGACAGCCTGATTCTTCACGGCAGTGGTCAGCTCGCTGTTTTTGGCCAGCTCTTCGAGGATGCCTTTCTTGACCTCGCCGCCGATTTTGGACCAGAGGTCAGCGGCTTTGAGCTGATTCTCGATCAGGGCCTTCACCTGCGCTTCGTTTTGCAGGCCTTTGATCAGATCCTGCACCTGTGTCACGGTCTGGAACCCGAGGCCTCCGACTTTCTTTTCGAGGTCGGCGTCCTTGACGTAGGCTGCCAGCTCCTGGCTCAATTCGGCATCGGTGACGAATTTCGAGAAATCGACATCCTTCAGTTTGTCTGAAATTGTCTGAAGGGGGAAGCATCGGCCTTCAGTTCGACTTTCGCATTTAGATCGTCGATCTTTTTGTTGATGTCGTCGATGTCGTCGTCGTAGTCCTTACACCCGACACCGGCCAGCATGGTTCCGGTTAAGAACAATGCCAGGAATTTTCTAAACAAGTTGTTGTTTTTCATAGTAAAAATGGTTGAAATAAAGATGTGTTTGTATTTAGTTTTCAATTTGTTATTCGGACGACCCTCTTTTTGTTGGTATCATATATGATACGCATGGTGCAAATATATATATAAAAATTTGCACAGCAAAATTTTTGTCCAAATTTTTGAAATGGGAATGAACTATCAAGATGAAATCCTTTATATCTCTACGAGGATCAAGGAGTTGGGGAAGGAACGCAAGCTGACTGTACAGGAGCTGGCTTACCGGTGTGACATGGAAAGATCCAACTTGAGCCGCATCGAGGCGGGGCGGACTAATCTTACCGTAAAAACCATTTGCAGCATCTGTAATGCGTTGAGTGTTAATATGCGCGATGTAATACGTTAGGACGATATACCTATATTTATATATATTGCGCCTAATCGTTCGTTGTATGCTTTTTTTGGGCCGTTTCTTTAAAATTCGTATCTTTACGGTGATAATTTAACGGCTTATTGAACACGCTTGATTTAATCGTCTGCCTCGTGCTGGCGCTGGCCGTCTGGAACGGATGGCGCCAAGGCTTCGTCGTGCAGATATGCTCCCTTGCAGGGATTGTGGCGGGCATTTGGATCGCGGCGCGTTTCGGCGCGCAGGTCGGCGGATGGCTGCGGCTCGATGACGAAGTGGCCGCCGCGGGCGGTTTCGTCACGGCGCTCGTCGTCGTGATCCTCGTCGTGGCGATCGCCGGCAGGGTGGTGCGCAAGGTCTTTCACTTTGCGGGACTGGGCGTTGCCGACACGCTGCTGGGCATTGCCGTATCGGTTTTGAAGTACCTGCTCGTGTTGAGCGTGCTCTTCTCGGCCTTCGATGCGCTGAATGAGGATTATTGCCTCGTGGGGCCGCGGACGATCGAGCAGTCGAAAAGCTACAAGCCTGTCCGGTGGCTTTCCGAATCCATTTTCCCTTTTCTGGAGTGGGTCGGCGAGCGGGTTCCCCGGCAGGAGGAAAAAACGGAGACCGATGGATAGAAAGTTTACAGCCACAGTGGTCCGGGCGACGGGCAGTTGGTACGACGTGCTGCACGACGGTGAGACGGTGCGCTGCCGCATCCGGGGCAGACTGCGCCTGAAAGGGGTGCGTTCGACCAATCCCGTGGTGGTGGGCGACGAAGTGGCGTGCGAGGCCGACGAGGGGGGCGACTATGTGATCGCCGACATCCTGCCGCGGCGCAACTACGTGATCCGCCGGGCTTCGAACCTTTCGAAAGAGTCGCATATCATCGCCGCCAACGTCGACCAGGCGCTGCTGATGGCGTCGCTGCGTTCGCCCGAGACGCCCACGGAGTTCGTGGACCGGTTTCTGGTGACCTGCGAGGCCTACAAGGTCCCGGTGACGATCCTCCTGTCGAAGCTCGACCTGCAGGACGCGGAGGCCGTCGCGGAGTTCCGCGCGGTCTACGAGGGGGCCGGCTACCGGGTGCTGGAGGTGTCGGTCCGGGAGGGCCGGGGCGTGGAGGAGGTGCGCGAACTGCTTGCGGGGCGCACGACCCTCGTTTCGGGAAATTCGGGCGTCGGGAAGTCGACGCTGATCCAGGCCATCGACCCCTCGCTGGACATCCGCACGGGCGAAATCTCCGAAAGTCACCACAAGGGCCGCCATACGACGACATTTTCGACGATGTACCCCCTGGCCGGGGGCGGCGCGGTGATCGACACGCCGGGCATCAAGGGGTTCGGACTGATCGACATCGACGAGGCCGAGCTGTGGCACTATTTTCCCGAGATGATGCGCGTTGCGCCCGCTTGCCGCTTTTACAACTGCACCCACACCCACGAGCCGGGCTGTGCGGTGACCGAAGCCGTGAAGGCGGGCGAAATCGCCTGGCCGCGTTACGAAAGCTACCTGAAAATCCGCGATGAAGATGAAAAATACCGCAAATAACGACTCCCCGGGACCGGACTTCGATTTCGGCCCCGATGCCGCACACGCCGCTGAGCGCATCGCCTGCCTCGCCGGGTTTATGACGCCGGAACGGTATGCCGTTTTGCGGAAGACGGTCTCCATGCGCACGCGCTACATGACGGTGCTGGCCGAGAACATGTACCACGGGCAGAATGCCGCGGCGCTGATCCGCCATTGCGAGGCGTTCGGCGTGCAGGAGATGCACACCGTGGAGACGCTCTGCCCGTTCGAACCCAATCCCGACATTGCGCGCGGCACGCACCAGTGGGTCGACGTGCGCCGCCACGCCTCGACGGGCGAGGCCGTCGCCGCCCTCAAGGGGGCGGGCTACCGGATCGTGGCCACCACGCCCCACCGCGAGGACGCGACGCCCGAGACGTTCGATGTCGGGCGGGGACCTTTCGCGCTGGTATTCGGGACCGAGCACGCCGGGATTTCCGACGAGGTGATCGCTTCGGCCGACGAATTCCTGCGCATCCCGATGTGCGGCATGGTCGAGAGCCTGAACGTCTCGGCCTCGGCGGCGATCCTGATCTACACGCTCTCCGAGCGCATGCGCCTCACGGTCGGCAACTGGCGGATGTCCGACGCCGAACAGGCCGAAACGCTCTGCCGCTGGATGCGGCGCAGCGTGAAGGATTCCGAAGCGATTTTGCAACGCCGGGGTATGGTCCCGGATTTATAGGCGGCTTCGGCGCTCCTGGCCCGAATCCGCGCAAATGGATAAAATAGTATGATTCTCCGCAAACAATTTCTGGCGCATGTCGCCCAGACCTCCCCGTCGCCGATACTGGTGGAGGTCGCGCGCGCCGAAGGCTCGTTTTTCTATACGCCCGAAGGCAAGCGTTATTTCGACCTCGTGGCCGGGGTTTCGGTCAGCAATGTCGGTCACGGCAATCCGGCCGTGGTGCGCGCCGTGCAGGAGCAGGCTGCGCGCTACATGCATGTGATGGTCTACGGCGAGCTGGTCGAGACGCCGCAGGTGGAGTATGCCGCCAGGATCGCGTCGCTGTTGCCCGCGCCGCTCGAAAGCGTCTATTTCGTCAACTCGGGCGCCGAGGCGGTCGAGGGGGCTTTGAAACTGGCGAAACGTTTTACCCGGCGTACGGAGATCGTCTCCATGCGCCGCGCCTACCACGGGTCGACGCACGGCGCGATGAGCATGATGGGTGCGCCCGAGGGCGAGGAGTGGAAGGGGGCGTTCCGGCCCCTGCTGCCCGACGTGCAGGCCGTGGAGTTCAACGATTTCTCCGAACTGGAGCGCATTACGCGCCGCACGGCCTGTGTGCTGGCCGAGCCGGTGCAGGGCGAGGCCGGCGTCCGTCCGCCCCGTCCGGGTTATCTGGATGCGCTGCGCAGACGCTGCGACGAAGTCGGCGCGCTGCTGATTTTCGACGAGATACAGACCGGCATGGGCCGCACGGGCCGCCTGTTCGCCATGCAGAAATACGGCGTCACGCCCGACATCGTCTGTCTGGCCAAGGCCTTCGGCGGGGGCATGCCCCTCGGGGCGTTCGTCGCGCGTCACGAGGTGATGGACACCTTGCAGGAAAATCCCGCGCTGGGGCATATCACCACTTTCGGCGGCCATCCGGTCTGCTGTGCGGCGGGACTCGCGGCGCTGAATTACCTGGTGGACAACAAGGTGGTCGAAAGGGTCGAAACGAAGGGCGCGTTGTATGAAATGCTGCTGAAGGATCATCCCGCCATGCGGGAAATCCGCCGCAGCGGCCTGCTGCTGGCCGTCGAGCTGGGCGAATCGGCGAAACTTTACCGCATCATGGAACTGTTCCGGGAGGCGGGCATCTTGAGCGACTGGTTCCTGTTCTGCGACACGGCGTTCCGCATTTCGCCACCCCTCACGATCTCGGAGGACGAAGTGCGCGAAAGCGCCGCGCTGATCCGCAGTTGTCTGGACCGGTTGTAAAAACAAAAGGGAGGCTTCGGAGCCTCCCTTTTCTATGCCTCTTCGGCAAACGCCTTCAGTTTGGCGATCTCCTCGCTCCAGCGCGCTTCGTCGGGGGTTTCGAGGATCAGCGGAATGCCGTCGAAACGCTTGTCGGAAGCGATATAGCGGAAGCATTCCATGCCGATCATGCCCTCGCCCAGCGGCGTGTGGCGGTCGACGCGGCTGCCCAGAATCTTCATCGCATCGTTCAGGTGCATGCCTTTCAGGTATTCGAACCCCACGATGCTGTCCAGCTCCGCGAACGTCCTCTCGCACGCCTCGGCCGTACGCAGGTCGTAACCTGCGGCGAAAGCGTGGCAGGTGTCGATGCAGACGCCCACCCGCGATTTGTCCTCCACGCGCTCGATCAGATAGGCGAGGTGCTCGAAGCGGAATCCGAGGTTCGAACCCTGCCCCGCGGTGTTCTCGATCACCGCCGTCACGCCGTGCGTGCGGTCGAGCGCCATGTTGATCGACTCGGCGATCCGGTCGAGCGACTCCTGCTCGGTGATCTTCTGCAGGTGGCTGCCGGGATGGAAGTTCAGCCGGTCGAGGCCCAGCAGTTCGCACCGCTGCATCTCGTCGAGGAATGCCGCGCGCGATTTTTCGAGCGGTTCCTTCTCGGGATGTCCGAGGTTGATCAGGTACGAGTCGTGGGGCAGAATCTGTGCGGGCGTGTAGCCGTAGCGTTCGCACGCCTCGCGGAAGGCGTCGATCTCGCCCGCGGCGAGCGGTTTGGCGACCCACTGCCGCTGGTTCTTGGTGAAAAGGGCGAAGCCCTCGGCTCCGATAGCGTGTGCGTTGGCCGGAGCGTTCTCCACGCCGCCCGCAGCGCTTACGTGCGCTCCGAAATATTTCATAGTTGGTCCTTTCCGTTTAACTTTCAGACAAAGTTAAAGTTTTTATAAATAAATTCATAAATTTGTAGATTGAAAATCAAATACAATCGCTTCGTTATGAAACATTTTTACCTGATTCTCACGCTGGCGTCACTCGTCGGGGCCTCCGTTCCGGTCTCGGCCCAGATTTCAATCGACGAAGTCAATGCCGAACGGCGGAACGTGACGTTCCGCGACCGGCTGAAGTCCACGTCCGTCGATGCCGATTATTTCAGCCTCGCCCGCTACAAGGCCGAGCGCGCCGCAATCCGCAAGGAGCGCAACTACCTTGAATTGGGCGGCGGCCTGCAGGGAACGCTGACTTCGTACAACGACCCCTGGATCTCGGTGTCGGGCGGTGACAACTCCATTGCGCTGGTGGCGACCTTCAACCTGCGGCATATCTTCAAGAAGAACCTCTTTTCCATCGAAACCAAGTTCAATGCCAAGCTGGGTTACAACCGCATGAAGGTCGAGACGCAGCGCGTGGGGCCGGACGGCAAGCCGATGGTCGACGAGAGCGGCAACAAGATCATGGACAGCGAAGGCGTATGGTTCAAGAATCAGGACGAGTTCGTCATCTGGGTGAACCCGGCGTTCGAAATGGCGAAGAACTGGACTTACGGTTCAATTCTGCAATTCCGCAGCCAGTTCGTCAACGGTTACAAATCGCGCTCCGAGCAGGAGAAGAAGCACCTCAAGAGCAAGTTTATGACCCCGGGTTACCTCGACATTTCGCTGGGTATCACCTACAAAAGCCCTCAAAAGAAATTCCCCATCACGGTCAACATGTCTCCGCTCGCCTTGAACGCCACCTTTGCCGAAAGCGACTGGATTCGCATGCGGCAGGTCGACGGCGACGGCAAGGAGATCAAACCGGCCTATCCCTATGGTATCGAGGACCCCGAGAAGACCTCGAAATACGAGGGCGGTTCGTCGGTCGAGATCGGTTTCGACCGCACGTTCGGCAAGACGGGCTACCTGCGTTACATCACGACGATCTTCTCCTTCTACGGCTGGATTACCGACATCGGCCAGAAGAACAAGATCAGCGACTACACCAAGTACCTGGAGGCCTACGACAAGTGGGCCGACAAGGAAGATACCAGCGTCGGGCATGACATCAAGGACAAGCCCCGCCTGCCGATCCATCCCACGGTGCGTTGGGAAAACACGCTCGAAATCAAGGCGACGAAATACCTCTCCACGAAGGTTAGTTTCCAGCTCTACTACAACCGGGCGCAGAACGTCGACGTGCAGACCCGTACGCTGTTGCAGGTGGGTCTCACCTATACTTTCAAGAACAAGCCGAAACCCTGATAAGTTTTAAATACCGAACCGGCGTCTTTGGCGCCATCATACGATGTACAAAAACTCGAAACACACCGTCCTCTTCCCGCTGCTGCTGGCCGCGGGAGTCGTTCTGGGCCTCGTTCTGGGCCAGTATCTGGGCCGCAACACCACCACGTCGCAGCTCAAGGGCATGCTCAGCCGCATGGCGCTGCCCGACAACAAACTCTCCTATACGCTCTCGCTGATCGAGAACCAGTATGTCGACTCGGTGTCGATGGACTCGCTCGCCGAACACGTCATTCCGATGCTGGTCAAGGAGCTGGACCCCCATTCGGTCTATATCCCCGCCGCGGAAATGCAGGCTCTGAACGAACCTCTCGAAGGGGAGTTCGACGGCATCGGCGTGGTCTTCAACATGGCCACCGACACGGTCATCGTGCTGAACGTCATTCCGCAAGGCCCGAGCGACAAGGCCGGCGTCAAGGCCGGGGACCGCATTGTCGAGATCGGCGATTCGCTTGTCGCCGGGCGTAAGATTCCCCAGAACAACGTCGTCAAAATGCTGCGCGGACCGCGCGGCACGACGGTCCGTCTCGGTCTCGAACGGCAGGGCATCTCCGATCTGGTCGAGGTCGAGGTCGTGCGCGGCGTCATTCCCATCAGAAGCATCGAATCGGCCTTCCGCATCGCCGACGGCGTGGGGTACGTCAAGCTGGGGCAGTTCGCGCGGACCACTTTCGACGAATTCCGCAAGGCGCTGGCGTCGCTGCGCGCCGAAGGGGTGACGAAACTGATTTTCGACCTGCGGGGCAACACCGGCGGGTTCCTCGATCAGGCGATCGCCGTGGCCAACGAGTTTCTGCACGAGGGCCAGCTGATCGTCTACACCGAGGACCGCCGTCACGAGCAGCTGCGCGAATACGCCGACGGCAAAGGCTCGGCGCAGGACATGGAGGTCGTGGTGCTGATCGACGAGGGAAGCGCCTCGTCGAGCGAAATTCTCGCCGGAGCGTTGCAGGACAACGACCGTGGTACGATTATTGGTCGTCGTTCGTTCGGCAAGGGTCTCGTACAGCGTCAGATACCGTACAGCGACGGATCGGCCCTGCGGCTGACCACGGCGCGCTACTATACGCCGACGGGCCGCTCGATCCAGAAGCCCTATACGATCGGGGACGACGCGGACTACGAGGAGGATCTTTGGAACCGTTACCGGAACAACGAGTTTTTCTCGGCCGACAGCATCCATTTCGCCGACTCGCTCAAGCGGGTGACGCCGGGCGGAAAGGTGGTCTACGGCGGCGGCGGCATCATGCCCGACATCTTCGTACCGCTCGACACGACCGACCTGACCAAATATTACCTCGAAGTATCGGGACGCAACATTCTCTACCGTTATACGATCGAATACGCCGACGCCCACCGCAAGGCGCTCAACGCCGTCCGGACGACAGCCGACCTGCGGGCACTGCTCGACGCTGACCGGGGACTCGTCGACGACTTCATCCGCTACGCCGCCCGCAAGGGCGTCGCCCCGCGCTACGGCGACATCGCTCGCTCGCGGCAGCTGATGGAGGCGCAGCTCAAAGCCTACATCGGCCGGAACACCTCGCTCGAAGACAGCGGCTATTTCCTGAGCATCTATCCCGAAGACGAGGTGATCGTGCGCGCGATCGGAGAATTGGAACATCCCACGATTCCGACGGTAAAGGCCGCAGAGGCCGTCGCCGAGGGAGAACCGGCGGAGGAACAGCCTGCCGAAGAAGAGCCGTTGACTATGGATTGCTACAAAAGGAGTGGGGTACTCCAAGAACATCAAACAAATTAACATGGAGATTGCAGAATTGAGATTATTTTTGATGAATCGTGTAGCTGATTCATCAAAAACATGTTATAATGATGAT
>OGPG01001477.1_pt1 | contig 16410 bp, 13 predicted proteins | sample 1552851 | NCBI WGS metagenome assembly OGPG01 (sample SAMEA2579909, study PRJEB22360) | human gut metagenome | biome: human gut; feature: human-associated habitat; material: faeces | place: Denmark | collected 2008/2010 | reverse complement strand
GCCTGTATTTTACACCGGAACCGGTGCGGAACTATACTGATGCCAAAAAGGCGGATACCGCAAGATTTCGGGAATATTTTCATTTCATGCTGGATGAGGGCAACTATTTCGGTCCCAGCCAGTTTGAAGCAATTTTTGTATCGAACGCACACACGCTGCGTGAGATAGATAAAACGCTGGGTGATGCAGATGCATTTTTCTCTGCACACAGCGGAAACTGAGAACCTCTTTCTGTTCTCAGCCGGGAGCCAACGGAGAGGGGTTCCGAGAGGAGAGGTTTTCATATGAACAAACACAATGGCTCTGTTTTGCAGAACCGCAGCACCAGAGGCATGACGGGATGTCGTGTGCTGGTGTCTGCTCTGGCAGTTTGTCTGCTGCTGTCCGATATGGCAGCAAGCGGCAAATTCGGTGCATCTGCGATGCACATCATGGAGGGCTATCTGCCCGCTGGCTGGTGTATTGCATGGGGTGCACTTTGCATTCCGTTTCTGGTGGCTGGTGCAGTCAGCCTGAAGCGGAAAATCGCGTATCAGGGAAAAGTGAAGCTGCTGATCGCACTTTGTGCAGCCTTCGTCTTTATCATTTCTTCCCTGAAGATCCCGTCGGTTACCGGAAGCTGTTCTCATGCGACCGGTACCGGACTGGGTGCGATTCTGTTCGGACCGTCGATCATGTCCGTTCTGGGCATCATCGTGCTGCTGTTTCAGGCGATCCTGCTGGCACACGGCGGTCTGACCACACTGGGTGCCAACACATTTTCCATGGCGATTTTCGGACCGTTCGTTTCCTACGGACTGTTCCAGCTGCTGAAAAAGTGCAAGGCACCGATGGGACTGGCAGTATTTCTGTCAGCAACGATCGGAGATATGGCAACTTACTGCCTGACTTCGGTACAGCTTGCAGCTGCTTATCCCGGAGATAACTTCTGGGCATCGTTCGGCAAGTTCATTGCCGTTTTTGCACCGACTCAAGTCCCCATTGCCATTGCAGAAGGCATTCTGACTGTCATTGTCTATAATGTCATTCAGAAGAACTGCGTCAAGGAGTTGAAGGAACTGTCCGGCATTACAGTTTCCAACCCCAACCGCGGCAAATTGTGGGCAAGAAATCTGGTGCTGGCACTGGGTGTTGTTTTACTGGTCACCATTCCGCTGATGCTGCTGGGCAACAGTGAATTCGGCGGTTCTGATGATGCCGGTTCTACTGTAGTAGAAGAAATCAACGGCGGCTACACCCCGTGGTTTGAGTCCTTCTGGGAACCGCCTTCGGGAGAGGTCGAATCCCTGCTGTTCTGTGTACAGTCGGCGATCGGTGCAGGCATCTGCGGCTTTGTGCTGGGACGCATCAGCCGGAAACCGAAAACATCTGCATCAGAGGACGATGCTGCATTGACAGACCAGAAGCAAACTTCTGCTTCCTGACCGCAGGAGGCAACAGATGAAACGACATACACATTCCCATAGTCACGGAGAACGAATCCTCATTGATGAGATCGCCTATGCATCTGCATTGCGGCGTGTTTCTCCGTTCTGGAAAATTTTTGTGTCCCTGTATAGTCTGCTTCTGTGCCTGATCTCACATACATGGGCGGTGAGCGTGCTGATCTTATGCTGCATGCTGACCGCGATGACTGCCATCGGGAAAACCCGGTGGCATCATGTTATCCACTTAATGCAGATCCCGCTGGCATTTGTCGTGCTGGGGTGCATCATGATCCTGCTGCAGATCTCACATCATGGCGAGTTCATGCTGGTATCGCTGCATCTGGGAAGCTGGTACTTCGGCATCACCGGAGAAAGTCTGCATCAGTTCGGACAGGTGTTTTTACAGTGTCTGGCGGCAGTCAGCTGTCTGTATTTTCTCTCTGCCACTACGCCGATGACAGAACTGTTTACGGCACTACGCCGTCTGCATCTGCCGGCGTTTCTGGTGGAGATGATGGAACTGGTTTATCGGTATATCTTTGTGCTGATGGAGTCGGCTTCGCAGATTCGGAACGCACAGGAATGCCGTCTGGGGTATGGCTCGTTAAAGACCAGCTTTTACTCCATGGGACAGCTGATCTCCAATCTGTTCCTGCGGGCATACCGGCAGGCAGACCGTACCTATACGGCAATGGAGTCCAGAGGGTACACCGATGAAGTGCGGACACTGGGATTGACATATGAAACAACAGGCTGGCAGAAAGGGCTCGCCGTCGGATACAGTGTGCTCCTGACCGGAGCCGTGCTCTTTTGCAGAATAGGAGGCAGTGTATGGGGATTATTTTAGAGGCAAGTCATCTCACCTATGGCTATGACGAAAGCAGTCACGCCATTGAGGATTTGTCCATTGCATTTGAAGAAGGCAAGACTACCGCGATTCTGGGAGCAAACGGTGCCGGAAAGTCTACGCTGTTTCTGCATCTCAACGGCATTTTGCAGCCGGAGCAGGGAGAGGTTCGCTTTCGCGGGCAGCCGATTTCCTACAAAAAAGCAGGCTTGCGGCAACTGCGTTCCAAGGTGGGTATCGTCTTTCAGAATCCGGACGACCAGCTGTTTTCGGCTTCGGTATATCAGGACATTTCTTTCGGAGCAGTCAACATGGGCTTGCCCGCGGAGGAGGTGCACCGCCGTGTGGAAACGGTCATGGAACAGGTGGGGATCACATACCTGAAAGACCGTCCTACTCACGCCCTGAGCTTTGGACAGAAAAAGCGGGTGGCATTTGCCGGCATTATGGTCATGCAGCCGGAAGTCATTATTCTGGACGAGCCCACGGCAGGACTGGACCCTGTGGGCATCAGTGAACTGATGCACCTGCTCCAAGATGTCTGCCGGCAGCAGCACACCACCATTATTTTATCTACCCATGATATTGATGTGGTACCCATTTACGCCGATGTGATCGACGTTATGGACAAGGGACACATGGTGGCACATGGTACGCCGGCGGAAATTTTCGCCCAGCCGGAACTGCTGCGGGAGCATCATCTGCGTCTGCCGCGAATTTCGCATTTGCTGGAAATTTTGCACAAGGAGGATCACTGGGACGTAGATGCTTCGGTTTCTACCATTTCCGGTGCAAGAAAAGAATTGCTGCGGCATGCGGCGGAGTGAGGAGGAATACCCATGAAAACAGGAACGGTATTTCTGGTGGGAGCAGGTCCGGGAGATCCGGCACTGCTGACAGAACAGGGAAAGGCTTGTCTGAAACAGGCGGACGTGGTGGTCTATGATGCACTGGCGTGTTCGTCGGTGCTGAACCTGACACGACCGGACTGCGAACTGATCTTCGCGGGAAAGACGGCGGGAAATCACCACAAAAAGCAGAGTGAAACCAATCAACTGCTGGCGGAGTTGGCAAAGCAGGGAAAACGGGTGGTACGGCTCAAGGGCGGTGACCCCTTTGTCTTTGGACGCGGGGGAGAAGAAGCACAGGTGCTGCAATCGCTGGGAATCCCTTTTCAGATCGTATCCGGCGTTTCCTCCTGCTATAGTGTGCCGGCTTATGCCGGAATCCCTGTGACACATCGGGAATACGCTCCTGCATTTCATGTTATCACGGGACACCGCAAAACGGAACAGCATACCGAACTGGACTATGCCACGCTGGCAAAACTGGACGGCACTCTGGTGTTCCTGATGAGCCTGAGCAACCTGCCGGCAATTGCCGCTTCGCTGATACAGCAGGGGAAATCTCCGGATACACCGGCGGCAGTGATCCAGCAGGGAACAACCGCACGGCAGCGTGTGGTGACGGCTCCGCTTTCTGAGATCGCGGCAGAAGTGCAGCGGCAGGGAATCCACACGCCGGCAATGACTGTGATCGGTGACGTGGTTTCTCTGCGGCAACAGCTGTCGTGGTTTGGAATGGGCGAACTGTCCGGCAAAAAGGTACTGCTGACCGGTACACCGGCGTATACCCGCAAGGCGGCAGAACAGCTTCGTTCCTGTGGAGCAGAGCCGGTGGAAGTCAGCCTGATCTACCCGAAGGCTTCTTCGCCGGACGTGCTGAAGGCGTTGCCCTGGCAGTCGTATACGTGGGCAGTGCTCACCAGTGCCAACGGCGTGGAACAACTGTTTGCATCGCTGAAGCAATCCCATGTAGACCTCCGGCGGCTGCTGCATCTGCGGTTTGCTGCCATTGGAAACGGCACGGCACAGGCACTGGCGGAATACGGCATTTTCGTGGACTGTGTGCCGGAGTATTTCAACAGCCGCAGTCTGGCAGAGGCACTGATCCCGCAGCTGACCATGCAAGACCGTGTGCTTTTGCTGCGAGCGGAAAACGGCTCTGTCATTCTGCCGCAGCTGCTGGAACAGGAATTCGCCGGTCTGCACGTGGCAGTCTGTGCCAATCTGCCATATTACATCACTACGCCGATTCTGATGCACCTGCTGGAAAGCGGAGCGAACATCGATTCCATTACGGTAATGGTGCAGAAAGAAGTGGCGGAAAAATTGCAGGCTCCGGTGGGCACCCGCAACTCCGGTGCAATCACCGCCGCAGTGAACTATTATGGAACAGTAGAGATGCTGTTTACTGTGCCGCGGGACAGCTTCCTGCCGCCGCCGAATGTGGATTCTGCTGTCATTCGCATCGATGTGCAGAAACGCTATGCCGACCAGACACGCGATCCCCAGCACTTTTTCTCCATGCTGAAACACGGTTTTTCCCAGCGGCGGAAAACGCTGGTGAATGCACTGTCTGCAACGATGCACTATGAAAAACCGGTTCTGCTGGAAGCCCTGCATGCCATGGAACTGCCGGAAACGGTACGTATGGAGAACCTGACCATGGAGCAGCTGGTGGAGCTGAGCAATCGGTTATCCGGAGCAACTGCGGAAAAAGTGTAAATTTTTCGGAAATTGCAGAAAAGCACTGGACAAGAGCCGGAAAATGTGGTATACTAGTAAAAACCAAACGAGTGTGTTGGATATGCACTCGGAAAGAGCGATTCCTTTAAGTTGATCCCGTGAGATTGACAAGGCGTTTCATAAACCGGATAAGATCCCTTCTGCATGCACGGTATGTTGATGCAGAAGTTGTTGTACGCACTTGCCTGTCTGAAACGGGTAAGTGCTTTTTTTGTGAATGATCTCTTAGGAGGTGTGTATGGAACAAAAAGCGATCATCATGGACGAAAGTGCCATTCGCCGTGCAGTGGCACGGATTACGTATGAGATTCTGGAACGGAACCGTGGTGCCGAAAATCTATGTATTGTGGGCATTTTGTCCCGCGGCGTTGTGCTTGCAGAACGGATTGCCCGTAAAATATACGAGTTGGAACATGCAGAGGTGGAATTCGGTGCACTGGACATCACCCCATTCCGCGATGACCGCATTGCCGATGCCACACATTCCGCAAAGAGTACCATTCATTTTCCGGTACAGGACAAGCGTGTTGTCATTGTAGATGATGTGCTGTACACCGGTCGTAGCTGCCGTGCTGCCATTGATGCGATTCTGGCGATCGGCAGACCGCAGTGCATGCAGCTGGCAGTACTGGTGGATCGCGGACATCGGGAACTACCCATTCGTCCGGATTATATCGGAAAGAACGTTCCGACTGCACAGAGCGAAACCGTTCGGGTTTCCGTGCGGGAAATTGACGGAACCGACTGTGTTGTGATTTATCAGAACACTGATGCAGAAATGAGGAAAGAATGAAGCAAACCATTTTGATTCGTGATGTACAATTGGTGCAGGGCGGCATTTCGCCCCGTTGTGACATGCTGATTCAGGACGGCGTGATCGCAAAGCTGGGAAAAGATCTGAATGAATCTGCCCACTTTGTCATTGACGGTTCCCGCCTGACAGCACTGCCGGGGCTGTTTGATATGCATGTGCATCTGCGTGACCCCGGGCAGACACATAAAGAGGACATCTTCACCGGTTCCGCAGCGGCACTGGCTGGCGTCATCACCGGCATGGCATGCATGCCGAATACCTCGCCGGCAATCGACAGCGTAGACACTGTCCGCTATATCTGTGAAAAAGCAGCTTATACCGGCGTGGAGATTCACCCCGTGGGCTGCATTACCAAGGGACTGAAAGGCGAGGAAATGTGCGACTATGCGGCGTTGAAAGATGCCGGCATCTGTGCCATTTCCGACGACGGCAGACCGGTAGAGTGTGCAGAAACCATGCGGCAGGCTTTGATTCAGGGCGATGCACTGGGGCTGCCGGTTATTTCTCGTTGTGAAGATCTGTCCATTATCAACGGCGGCATTGTGAACCGCGGCGTGGCTTCGGAAACGCTGGGTGTCAGAGGCATGGATCGGGCTTCGGAAGACTATATCACCGCACGGGAGATTATTCTGGCGGCTTCTGCCAATGTGCCGATTCATATCGCTCACGTCAGCACCTATGGCAGCGTGGAGATCATTCGTCATGCCAAAGCACAGGGTGTCAAGGTGACCTGTGAAACCTGTCCGCACTATTTCCTGATGACAGAGGAAGCGGTGCTCTGCGGTGATGCGGATTACCGTATGAATCCGCCTCTCCGGACGGAAAAAGACCGCAAGGCAGTGCTGGAGGGACTTCTGGACGGTACCATTGACTGTATCGTTACTGACCACGCACCTCATGCTCCGTCGGAAAAGGCGGATTTCCGTTACGCTCCCAACGGCGTGATCGGCATGGAAACCTCGCTGGCAGCTTCGCTGAAACTGGTGCATGCCGGTCTGATGACCCTGCCGCAGCTGGTACAGAAAATGGCAGAGAATCCCCGCAAGATTCTGGGCTTGCCGCAGCATCAGCTGGCAGTAGGTGAGCCGGCAGATCTGACGCTGGTAGATCTGGATTATCACTGGACAGTAGATCCGGAAAAAATGCACTCCAAAGCGAAAAATGTGATCTGGAAGGGCAAAACACTGGTGGGCAAACCGGTGTGTACCATCACAGACGGCATCATTCGCTATCAGGATACAGAGTATTTAGAAGAAAGGAACCGATGCAATGGCTTTTGATAGACTTATCAAACGAATTGACGAACTGCACAATCCGTCCGTAGCCGGACTGGATCCACGTCTGGAATACGTGCCGCAGTTCATACAAGATGCCAGCTTTGTGAAGCTGGGACATACACTGGAGGCAGCTGCTGATGCAATTCTCCAGTTCAACAAGGCGTTGATCGATGCCCTGTACGATGTAGTTCCGGCGATCAAGCCGCAGGCTGCATACTATGAAATGTACGGCTGGGCAGGTGTCCGCACACTGGCGGAAACCATTCGCTATGCACAGAGCAAGGGCATGTTCGTCATGACAGACGGCAAACGCAATGACATTGGTGCGACCATGACTGCATATGCCACCGCACATCTGGGAAAAGTAGATGTGGACGGCGTGGAACTGGAACCCTTTGGAGCAGATGCACTGACAGTCAACGGCTATCTGGGAACAGACGGCATTCAGCCGCTGCTGGACGTTTGCGAAAAATATGACAAGGGCATTTTCGTGCTGGCAAAGACCTCGAATCCGTCCAGCGGAGAATTGCAGGACAGACTGATCGACGGCAAGCCGGTCTATGAGATCATGGGCGAAATGTGCGAAAACTGGGGCAGCAGGCAGATCGGTGCCTATGGCTATTCCGCAGTGGGTGCTGTGGTAGGTGCGACCTATCCGGAACAGCTGGCGGAACTCCGGAAAAAGCTGCCGCATACGCTGTTCCTGGTGCCGGGATACGGTGCACAGGGCGGCGGTGCACAGGGCGTTGCCGGTGCATTTGATGAAAACGGCAGAGGTGCGATTGTCAACTCCTCCCGTGCCATTATGTGTGCATGGAAAAAGGAAGAAAACTGTCCGGAAACGGCTTTTGCAGAAGCTGCCAGAAGAGAAGCAATCCGTATGCGTGATGATATTACCGCATATTTATAATTTTTCAGGGCAACGCCGGTGCATTGCAAGGTGCATCGCAGGCTCTTAGATCGGAAAGGACTGGTGTCATGTCATTATTGGAACGAGGCGATAACGCCTATCTGCTTCTGGCAGACGGAACGATTTTTGAAGGTTTGCATTTTGGTGTCAAGGGAACGGCAATCGGTGAGGTAGTCTTTACCACCGGTATGACTGCTTATCAGGAAACACTGACCGACCCCAGCTATTATGGGCAGCTGGTCACACAGACATTTCCGCTGATCGGCAACTATGGTGTCAATGCAGCAGACAGCGAATCTGCACGTTCTTATATCCACGGTTACATTGTGCGGGAATGGTGCAACACCCCGTCGAACTTCCGCATGGAAGGGGATATTGACGGATTCTTGAAAGAACAGAACATTGTGGGCATCTACAACATCGATACCCGTAAGCTGACTCGTATCATTCGGGAAGTCGGCGTTATGAACGGCGTGATTACAACAGAAGACGTTTACGCCAAGAAAGAAGAGCTGCTGGAACAGGTTCGGAACTACACCATTCAGAATGCAATTCTCAGCGTGACCGGCGACGAGCCGAGAACTTATCGTGAGGGAACACCGAAGTATAAGGTCGCTCTGTACGATTTCGGTTACAAACGCAATATCCGGAACGAACTGGTAAAACGCGGCTGTGAAGTCGTAGTTCTGCCGGCAGCCACCAGTGCAGAAGAATTAAAGGCGATGCACGTAGACGGCATCATGCTTTCCAATGGACCGGGGGATCCGTCCGAAAATAAGGCGATCATCGACAATGTGGGCGAGATCGCAAAGCTGGGCATTCCGATCTTCGGCATCTGTCTGGGACACCAGCTGCTGGCACTGTCGCAGGGATGTCGGACAGAAAAGCTGAAGTACGGTCACCGCGGTGCCAACCAGCCGGTTATCGACCTGAACAGTCACCGGACTTATGTCACCAGCCAGAACCACGGTTATGCAGTTGTAGGAGAAAGTCTGGATCCGGAAGTGGGAACCGTTTCTCATATCAACGCCAATGATAAAACCTGTGAGGGAATTCGTTATCACAAGATCAATGCCTTTACGGTGCAGTTCCATCCGGAAGCACACGGCGGACCGCTGGATACCGCATATTTGTTTGACGAATTCGTTGCTGTGATGGAAAAGGAGAAGAAGTAAGTTATGCCATTGAGAAGTGATATTAAAAAGGTTCTCGTGATCGGCTCCGGTCCGATCATCATCGGACAGGCTGCGGAGTTCGACTATGCAGGAACACAGGCTTGCCGTGCACTGAAACAGGAAGGTCTGGAAGTTGTCCTCATCAACTCCAATCCGGCAACGATCATGACAGATAAGGCGATGGCGGATAAGGTCTATATCGAACCGCTGACGCTGGACGTGGTAAAGCGGATCATTCGGATCGAAAAGCCGGACAGCCTGCTGTCTACCATGGGTGGTCAGACTGGTCTGACCTTGTCCATGCAGCTGGCGGAAGAAGGCTTTCTGGAAGCCAACGGTGTCAAGCTGTTGGGTGCTGACCCGCTGACCATTCATAAGGCAGAAGACCGTCAGGCATTCAAGGATACCATGGAAAAGATCAACCAGCCCTGTATCCCGTCAAAGGTCGTAGAAACCATTGAAGATGCCGTAGATTTTGCCAAGATCATCGGCTATCCGGTTATCGTGCGTCCGGCATTCACACTGGGCGGCACAGGCGGCGGTATCGCAGACAATGAAGAAATGCTCCGCGACATCACCAAGAACGGTCTGCGTCTTTCTCCGATCACACAGGTTCTGATCGAAAAGTGCATCAGCGGCTGGAAAGAAATCGAGTTTGAGGTGATCCGTGACCGCAAGGGCAACGTCATCACCGTCTGCTCCATGGAAAATTTCGATCCGGTCGGCGTACACACCGGCGATAGTATCGTTATCGCCCCGACTGTAACTCTGACAGATCGGGAATACCAGATGCTGCGTACCGCTGCGATCAACATTATTTCCGAACTGAAGGTAGAGGGCGGCTGTAACTGTCAGTTTGCACTGCACCCCACCAGCATGGAATATGCAGTCATTGAAGTAAACCCCCGTGTATCCCGTTCTTCTGCACTGGCTTCCAAGGCGACCGGTTACCCGATCGCAAAGGTTGCCGCAAGAATCGCGATTGGCTACACACTGGACGAAATTGTCAATCAGGTTACCGGCAAGACCTACGCCTGCTTTGAGCCGGCTCTGGACTACGTCGTTGTCAAGTATCCGAAGTGGGCATTTGATAAGTTTGTCTACGCAAAGCGGACACTGGGCACCCAGATGAAAGCGACCGGTGAAGTCATGGCAATCGGTACCAGCTTCGAAGAAGCCATTATGAAGGCTGTTCGTTCGACGGAACTGGGCGTAGATTCCATGAACATGAAGAAGTATGAAAAGATGCCTCTGGAAGAAATTATGGAGCGGCTGCAGGTCGTAGACGATGAGCGTGCATTCCAGCTGTATGAGGCAATGAAGCGTGGCAAGACGGTAGAAGAACTGCATGAACTGACCATGGTAGACTGCTGGTTCCTGAACAAGCTGATGAACCTGATCGAACTGGAACAGGAAATGGCTGCCAAGCCGCTGACCGAAGATCTGTACCTGCTGGCAAAGCAGTACGGCTATCTGGACGCGACCATTGAACGTATTTCCGGCAAGAAGTGCCCGATGCACCGCCATGCTGTATATAAAATGGTAGATACCTGTGCAGGCGAATTCAAGGCAGAAACGCCGTATTTCTACTCCACCTATGATGACGAGAACGAAGCGGAAGAATTTATTGAACGTCAGCACAGCGACAAGAAAAAGATTATCGTATTCGGTTCCGGTCCGATCCGTATCGGTCAGGGTATTGAGTTCGACTACTGCTCTGTACACTGCGTATGGACTCTGAAAGAAATGGGCTGTGAAGCGATCATCTGCAACAACAATCCGGAAACCGTTTCCACCGACTTCGACACCGGCGACCGTCTGTATTTCGACCCGCTGACAAAGGAAGACGTTGCCAATATCATCAACACCGAAAAGCCTTACGGCGTTGTGGTACAGTTTGGCGGACAGACTGCCATTAAGCTGACACGGTATCTGGCAGATATGGGTGTTAATATTCTGGGTACTTCCGCAGACGATATTGACGCAGCCGAAGACAGAGAGCGTTTTGACGAACTGCTGGGCAGATGCGGCATTCCGCGTCCGGCTGGTGAAACCGTTATGACGACTGAGGAAGCCCTCAAGGCTGCCAACGATCTGGGTTATCCGGTTCTGATGCGTCCGTCTTACGTACTGGGCGGTCAGAATATGATCATCGCACATTCGGACAAGGATATTGAAGAATATATGGCGATCATCACCAGCCATATGATTGAAAATCCGGTGCTGATCGATAAATATATGATGGGTACGGAAGTCGAAGTTGACGCGATCTGCGACGGCAAGGACTTCCTGATTCCGGGTATCATGGAGCACGTAGAGCGTGCCGGTGTCCACTCCGGTGACTCGATCTCCATTTATCCGGCACAGAACCTCAGCGAAAAGATTACTGATACCATCGTGCGTTATACCGGACTGCTGGCAAAGGAACTCCACGCAGTTGGTCTGATTAACATTCAGTACGTGGTATACAATAACGAAGTTTATGTAATCGAAGTAAACCCGCGTTCGTCCCGTACCGTGCCGTATATCAGTAAGGTAACTGGTATCCCCATGGTAGATATCGCAACCAAGATTATGCTGGGTGAAACCCTCCAGAGTCTGGGCTACAAGTCCGGTCTGTATCCGAAGGGCAAGTATGTTGCCGTCAAGGTACCGGTATTCAGCTTCGAAAAGCTACAGGACGTAGACACCATGCTCGGACCGGAAATGAAGTCCACTGGTGAGTGTCTGGGTATTGCCACCAATCTGGAGGACGCACTGCTCAAGGGTCTGATCGCCGCAGGCTATGACCTGAAGAAGGAAGGCGGCGTGCTGATTTCTGTCCGCGACAGCGACAAGCAGGAAATCATTGAGATTGCAGACAAGCTGGCACGTATGGGCTTCGAACTGTACGGTACAAGCGGTACCGCAGCCGTGCTGAACCATAACATGATCGCAACCAATCTGGTAAAGAAAATCTCTGACGGAGAACCGAATACCATTACACTGCTGGAAAGCGGCAAGATCCACTATATGATCTCCACTTCGGCAAAGGGTCGTCTGCCGGCAAGAGATAGCGTAAAGATGCGTCGGAAGTCTGTAGAACGTTCGATCTGCTGTCTGACTGCGATCGATACAGCTAAGGCTCTGGCAAACGTGCTGGAATCCGGCCGCAGCATTGATGATGTAGAAATGATCGATATTACAAAGATCTGACTTTAAAAATCACGCAAACCGTGGCGGACGGGGAGATTTCCCGCCCGCCCTTTTTGCTGTTGAAAGGAGAAATTGTCATGGCATATGAACAGATGCTGGTGCCGGTTCTGGAAAAGCAGGCACTTGCTAAAAATATTTATCGCATGGTGCTGCAATGCCGTTCCATTGCACAGCAGGCAGCGTGCGGACAGTTCGTGCACCTGTTGCCTGTAGGCTGCACGCTGCGTCGCCCGATCTCGATCTGTGAGATTAACAAAGCTGCCGGAACCCTGACCATTGTGTTTGAGGTAAAAGGCACTGGTACCGATGCTCTCGCCAATGTGCGGGTAGGGGAAAACGTGGACATTCTCGGACCGCTGGGGCATGGCTTCACCATTCTGCCGGAGGCAAAACATGTGGTAGTCGTTGGCGGCGGTATCGGCTTCCTTCTTCATCTATTACTTTATTATCTCGCTGGTGATCGGTATCGGGAGCGGTACGTCGGTGGTGATCTCACAGTTTTTCGGGGCGAAGGAGTTCGATAAGGTGCAAAAAGCCTTCTCATCTTTCTTTATCTTCATGTTGGTCGCAGGGGTATTGCTGTCCATAGCGGGAATTATTTTTGCCGAGCCGATGTTCAGGCTGACGAACACGCCGGAGGACGTGATCCCGCAGGCGGGCGCTTATTTCAGGATTTATGTAGGGGGTACGTTCTTGTTTGTCACTTTCAATAGCATTATCTCCATATTGCGGGGTGTCGGGGAGTCCGTGCGCCCCATGCTGTTTATCCTGCTTACCACGATCTTGAATATCGCCTTGGATTTACTCTTCATTGTCGTTTTCAAATGGGGGATCGAAGGGGCGGCACGGGCTACGGTGATCGCCCAAGGGATCGGCATGTGCGTGGCCCTAGGCTACGTGAACAACACCCATCCCCTGCTCTCTATCAAGAAACAGGATTTATTGTTCGATATGGGACTGTTCAAGGAAGGGCTCCGCATCGGGCTTCCCTCCAGCGTACAGCAATGTGCCATCTCGCTAGGATTGATTGCCTTACTGGGGATCGTGAACAGTTTCGGCACGGATACGCTCACCGCTTACGGGGCAGCGGGAAAGATCGACACGATCATCATCCAAGCGGTATTGACCCTCTCTGGGGCGCTAGCTGCTTTCTGCGGGCAAAACATCGGAGCTGGGCACTTGGATCGGGTACGTGACGGGGTACGATTCGCCATGCTTGTCAACCTATTGCTGGGTCTAGCAACCTTCACGGCCATCTATTTCTTCGGGGACAAGATGATGCTGGCTTTCACCAAGGACCCGGAGGTGATCCGGATTGGCAAGGAATATTTATTGATCATGGGAGGATTCTTTATCGTACACGGCGGCTTGAACGTCTTCAACGGGGCATTACGGGGAGCTGGCGATACCCTGTTCCCAATGGCAGTAAGCATCACTTGTCTTTGGCTGATACGCATTCCCCTCGCCTATTGGTTTAGCTCTATCTGGGGACGGAGCGGTATCTGGTGGGCCATCGGCGCCAGCCTTTGCATCGGGCTTACAATCACCTATATCTATTATAAATTGGGATTCTGGAAGAACAAAGGGCCTTTACGGAAGAAATAAGCATAGCTTATTATTCGTTTCCATCGGGGTCGCATCGCCCGATCGCTTGATTGAATAGAGAAAAAGTCCTCAAGTCAATGACTTGAGGACTTTTTAGTTGCGGAGGCAAGACTCGAACTTACGACCTTTGGGTTATGAGCCCAACGAGCTACCACTGCTCCACTCCGCGATATAGTCGCTATCATTTCTTGATTGCGAGTGCAAAGGTATATATTACATTCCAAACTTCCAAACATTTTCAAGAAATATTTTCAATTTGTTTGCGTACACCCTTCGCTATCGGGCAGTGAAGCCTTGTTAAGCAGCAATTTGACACTAGAAATTCTCGATCGTATCAAAACCGAATGGTTCATATAAATGCAGACGGTTTCTCAACGATTGTATCTCCGCCTGCAAATTCCGCATCCGGTCCAGCATATGATGAATGGCCTCGATTCCCTCGATGTTAATAGACAAGTCGTAATACATACGTGTGTATTGTTCCAGATCACGGAGCTGGGAAGAGAAGAGATACCTCTCTCCATCCGTGATATTAATGTCTATCAAACCTCCCTCTTCCAGCAAAATGATGAACGAAGGGTCTATATGGCATTTCTGGCAGTATTCACTGACAATAACTAAATCTGTTTGCATAATACACCTGTTTTTAATTTAGACTTTGTATTTCCCGGAACAAATCCTTCTGTTTCTCCGTCAAGTTGGTCGGCACCTCGATCGAGTACGTGACAATCAAGTCACCAAACTGCCCCTCCTTCTTGTAAACAGGGAATCCCTTACCTTTCAACCGGACTTTCGTATTGTTTTGCGTGCCCGGTTTTACTTTCAGTTTCACCTTGCTATCCAAGGTATCGATAATCTGCTCGCCACCCAAGACCGCCGTATAGAGGTTCAAGGGGACGGTCAGGTACAGATCGTCTCCCACCCGTTTGAAACGGCTGTCGTCCGGAATAATGAACGTGATGTACAAATCACCGGCAGGTCCTCCATTCATGCCCGGCCCGCCTTGGCCTTTCAGCTTAATGGTTTGCCCGTTGGCTACGCCGGCGGGAACCGTGATACGCAGGTTCTTGCCGTTCACGGTGATCACCTGCTTATGTGTCTTGGCCGCATCCATCAAGGATAAGTGCAATTCGGCCGTGTAATCCTGTCCACGGAACCCATGATTAGAACGGCCACCGCCACCCCGGCGGGAACCAAACATAGACTCAAAGAAATCCGAGAACTCTCCATCATCGCCGGAGGAGGACCAATACGTACCTCCGCCGTTCGAGAAGCCACCGCCAAAGCCGCCACCTTGCTGGCCATACTGCTTCCGTTGAGCCTCGAACTCATCCGCATGTTTCCAATTCTCCCCGTACTGGTCGTATTTCTTACGCTTTTCCGGATCGCTAAGCACCTCGTTCGCCTCATTGATCTCCTGAAACTTACGATGGGCGTCGGGATCGTTCGGATTCAAGTCAGGGTGATATTGCCGAGCCAACTTCTTATAGGCTTTCTTGATATCATCCTGAGAAGCGTCCTTGTTCACCCCCAAAATCTTGTAATAATCGATATAGGCCATAATCTGATATGTTTAGTCTATTTTTCTCATATAATTATATAACAATAAACATACCAAGGATAGTTTTGGTTAGTGAAAATTTACTTAAAACGTTTTTAATCGTACACGCACGGAATTAAGATTGTCCGTAGATAGAAAAGGCTCTAGCCGGGATCATCAGATACCGCTAAAGCCTTTTATGGATAGGAAATTCTTCGAACCTTATTTAAACTGCATCATCTTGCTGATATACTTCCCGACAATATCGAACTCTAGGTTCACTACCGTACCTTTCTCGATCTGGCAAAAGTTCGTGTTATCGTGCGTATAAGGGATGATAGCGACTTGGAAACTGTTTTGCTGGGAGTTGCATACCGTCAGACTGACGCCGTTCACGCAAACGGAGCCTTTCTCCACGGTCATATACCCCTGCCGGGCCATCTCCTTATCAAAAGCGTACTCGAACGTATAGTACCAGCTGCCGTCCGCCTCCTTCACCTCCGCACAAACGGCAGTCTGGTCCACGTGCCCCTGTACGATATGCCCGTCCAGACGGCCGTTCATCAACATGCTACGCTCCAAGTTCACCTTATCGCCCACTTTCAGGTTCCCGAGGTTCGAACGTTCCAAGGTCTCCTTGATAGCGGTAACCGTATACGTATCTTCCGTCATGCTTACCACCGTAAGGCAAACGCCGTTGTGAGCCACGCTCTGATCTATTTTCAGCTCATTCACGAATGAGCACTTCATCGTCAGATGAAGGTTTCCTTTATCGGATTGGAGGGCTACTACCTGAGCCGCTTCTTCTACAATACCTGAGAACATAATCAAATTGTTTTTAGTTTGTACTCCCAAAACTGTTATTTATTCATGGGCAAAGATAACGCCTTTGAGGTAATAAGCCCGATAAAAAGGAAGTTATTAAATGTTTTTAATTTACGATATTATTTATCGTCCAAGGAGACCAAATCATACCGCTGGCTTCCCATACCCAACGCCTCCGCATGCTCGACGATATGGATGCCATGGCGG
>OGPG01001458.1_pt1 | contig 16585 bp, 13 predicted proteins | sample 1552851 | NCBI WGS metagenome assembly OGPG01 (sample SAMEA2579909, study PRJEB22360) | human gut metagenome | biome: human gut; feature: human-associated habitat; material: faeces | place: Denmark | collected 2008/2010 | reverse complement strand
TAATCCGCGTAATAATTCAGGTTGTCGCGGATGACCGACGCCGGGACCTCACCCGAGAGTGCTTCCTCCAGGCGTCTTAAAAATTCGTCCTTGTTCATGTAATTTTACTCCAGTTTTTCTTTAATGATGCCGCCGCGGTACACTGCCACGAGCTCCTTGAGGTCCGCGATCTTCGCCGCAAGCTCTTTTCCTGTATCCGTGTGGTCTCCGCAACAAAATTGCCTTTTCCCCTGACAGGATAGATCAGCCCCTCCTGCTCCAGCGTCATATATGCTCTCTGGATTGTATTGGGATTGATAGACAGTTCCATCGCAAGCTGACGTACGGAAGGAAGCCTCGAACCTGCCGGTAAAGCTCCCTGATAAATCAGGGTTCGGAATCTTTCCGTAATCTGCTCATAGATTGGACGTCTGTCCTGATAATCTAAAATGATCATCCGCCCCTCCTTTCCACTTTGTATATGTTTCATGTGTATATAGTGTATTAATTGTTTTAATACGCTTAGAGTATCATATTTATCTGCTCAAAGCAATCAGACATCTATAAAATAAATATAAAATAATTCTAAAATCGTAAATACTACCAGGTACTTTCCTGTAAAGCAAAAAGCTCCCAGGTTTCTTTTAACCTGAAAGCTTTTCTTTTGTATAATTCCTGTTCATTTTTTATTTCAAAACAAAATTCAACTTTTATATAAGCATTTACAAAACCCTTTTTGTCCGTCCTTTCGCCCTTGCCCGGAAATAGAGAAACCCATAAACCAAAATGAGTATCAATGCAAACAGCATGATCAGAATATACATTGGATTTTTTTGTAGCATCCAGTTCACAAGATCCGGAGATACAAGCGACCAGATATTTGCCCCCATATGCAAAAGTACGCTGCTCCACAGACAACCGCTGATTTCCAGAAAATATGCAAATACCATTCCAAGAATTCCTGCATAAACTGCCTGTACCAGATTCCCATGATAAATACCAAAGATCATTCCTGAGATCACCATGGCAAATCCTATTCTCATATAATCCCGGAGTCGCAAATAGATCAGCCAGCGAAATACGATTTCCTCTGCCAGAGGCGCTATAACACCCATACATATGAGTAAAAACCACATACTCTTTCCGGCAGTCATCTGATCCATTGTCTCCTGATATTCCTGATAATTCAGTACAGACTGCAGCATTCCGACAAGCATATTTGCATACTGTGAAAAAGCTGCCCCCATTCCCAAAAACAGGATTATTTCCGGCAGATCAAGTTTCCAGGGTTTCTGCGGCAGAACAAGTCCTCCATGTTTCCTTGCTATGCGGTCCCGGCTGTAAAACCAGAGACACGGAATCATAGAAAGTATTCCTGTCAGCCCGGTAAGCAGTACCACCTGCTCATAATATACATCCATCCCCCCGCCGGAGCGTGTAATCAGCCAGAGTGCAATATATCCGATAATCTGCGAAATCATAAAATGAATCCCACAGGGATAAGCTATACGCCAGATCTGTCTGATATATGACTGCCTGCGTCGGGGGCTCAGCCGAAAAAATCCAGTAATTCATCTGCGGAAGCTACTGTCTGCAACGGATCCGCCTCTTTAAGTTCTTCCGTTGTCCCATATCCATAAGAAACCGCCACACAGTCCAGTCCGGCTTCACGGGCTCCAAGTACATCATGCTCTTTATCACCGACCATGACCACCTGCTCCCGATGTTTCTTCATTCCGATGCGTTCCAGTGCTTCTTCAATAACTTCGGTTTTGTTGGTTCTGGCACCATTCATTTCACTTCCGACGATTTCATCAAAATATTCCGTCAAATGAAAATGATCCAGAATCTGTTTCACATAATCTTCCGGTTTCGATGATGCAACCGCCAGGATATATTTCTTGCGTTTTAATTCCTGCAGCATATTCTCTACACCCGGATATGGTTTATTCTCAAATATCCCCACATTTGAATAACGTTCACGGTAGTATTTTACTGCCTTCACTGCAGTTTCTTCATCCAGTCCTGCATATTTCATAAACTGTTCTTTAAGCGGCGGACCGATAAATACTTCCAGTTTCTTCAGATTCTCTTCCGGTTTTCCGAGTTTTTCCAGTGCATACTGCACACATTTCGTAATCCCTTCCCCGGATTCTGTCAGCGTCCCATCCAGATCAAATAAAATTGCCTTATACATGGTTCCTCCAAATTTCGTGTCCAAAAATCATTTTGCTTTCTTATGCATGTCAAAAAACATTATACGACAGTATAGCATCCTTTTTGATTTCCGTCCACGATAAATCTGACGGAACCATTGCTGCCAGCTCTATCAGATTTTCATTATCCTCCTGCAGCTGCACAATACAAATATTTCCTGAATACGTTGTCCGGGATATTTCCTGACCATTGATTCGGAGAGATATGACAGCAGCCACCACTCTGTGGTTCAGCTTAATTTCCATTTTCTCTCTTCCCCGCACCGTTTCCGTCCAGTAAAACAGCTTCATCTTTGTCAGACATTCCGCAGGTGGAATTCGATATTCTTCATGAAACTCGGTCACTTTATCAACTTCGGATTCCGGCACCTCCGTAGGCACAGGTGTCGGTATAGCTGTGGGTGTTATCGTCGGAGATGGCATGGGAAACGGTGTATCAGTCGGTACTTCTGCCACCGCCTGATTATTAATTTCTGCACTTATGGTATCTGTCTGTCCATATCCGTCCGTATCCATCGAATCTAAACTTCCTGCCTGTATCTGATCGGTCCTCACACTGCCACCTGTATCTGCCTGATTCATCACTTCTGTATTTGCTGCATTTGCCCGGTTCTCCGTCCCGGCCGGCTCTTCCTGCCTGCTTTCAGTTTCCCGGTCAAACAATCCTTCCCATCCTGTATTCTCTGTTTCTCCATAAGTATCCCCGCTTTCACTGTCCACATTGCCCGACGATTCATCCTCGGTTCCTCCATCTGTCCCGTCTTCATCCCAGTCTGACCAGTCATCCACATCATCGACACCTGTCATCACATCAAATCCACCAAGTTCCATCGCATACACGCCGGAACTTATGCTGTTAAGAACCAGAAGTATTCCTGCCAATAACAGGAAGAATTTCTTTTTTCCATTTTTTCCACTCATCTGAGCACACTTTCTCCTTATTCCTCTGATCTGCAGAAATATTATTCTGCCATTGCCGATAAACAGCACGGCTTTCCTGATATCGTGCCTGTCTGCACAGGAACCTTCCATATTCCAGATATCCTCTTTCATACTCAGGTTCATATGTCAGTAGCTGACGATAATACAATTCCGCACGGTCTGCATGATCTGCCAGCTCCCCGTTGTATGCCAATAATTCAAGAATCCGAATCTGGTCTTCCGGACTATGGTATTGCTTTAATAATCTCTGAAATCCGGCTTCTGCCTGCGCATACACCCTTGCCTGAAGTACAGGATTCCCTGACTGATACGCAAATCCATAATATTCCTTTGTAATCACCGTCAATACCTTCGAAAGTTCCGGTAATGTTTTCTGCATATGAACTCCACTGCTCACCACAACCGCCAGCATCAGGACAGCCGCCGCCAAAGGCACCAGAACAGAACGGAGCCTTAGCTTCAAAGGATGGATATTATTAAGAAACTCGCTTGCTTCTGCCGCATTCTTCCAGCGTTTTCCTGCTTCCGGGCGACAGCATTTAAAGATAAACTTTCCGAAATACGGGCATCGCAAAATATATCTCCATTTCCCTCTTCCGCACAGACATTCCAGTGTCTTACCAAGACAGTAAAAATCACTTACCTGGTCAATCACACCATGATACTGCTCAGGAGCTGCAAAACCTCGCGTCCCCTTACATTCTGTCCTGTAACTATGCCGCTGATATTCAAAAACAGCACTGCCAAAATCGACCAGATACAGCGTACCTGCCGATGTCATCATCAGATTATCCGGCTTCAGATCACCATAAAAAACGGCCGGTTTTCTTGAATGAAGATAATCCAATACATTTAGTACTGTATCTCCGATCTGCAAAACTTCTTCCAGTGAAAACACTTTGCCCTCTTTTAACAGCTGTGCAAGCGATTTTCCCTGAATATACTCCATAATGATATAGCAAAATTCTTCTCGCTCTGCATAGTCGATCATCTTTGGCAGTACCGGATGTTCTAACAGGCGTAAAAGTCCCGCCTCCCGCCGATTCGAGATCGGAAGTTCTTTTACAGCACGGAAAATCCTCAGTTCCAGATCACGTGCCAGATACATCCGGCCTTCACCACCACTTCCTATCTGGTCAACAATACAGTATCTGCCTTTTAAAATGATTCCTGTCAATTCGATAGAAATCGCTCCTCCCGCATTTTATTCTCGTTCTCTTTTGTGAAGATCCGTCGGAGAACACCGACAGTGAAATCAGAAATTCATAGATTTATAAATCATATTATAGCACAAACTGTACTTTTTGTTTCTAAAAAAAGTATAAAAAATCCTCCACATGCGTAAACACATGGAGGATATCTGTTTGACTTATTTTATTTACAATAATAATCTTACATACGATCCGGTGCGGAGAATCCAAGAAGATCGATGCTTGTTTCAAGGATATCTTTGGTCAGTCCTAGGAGTTTCAGGAAAGATTCTTTCTGAGCCTGATCTTCCTCGCTGAGAATCTTTGTTTCATGGTAGAAACTATTGAATGCATTGGATACTTCATAAATGTATGCACAGATCTTGTGCGGTGCTTTTTCTTCGAATGCATTTTCAATCGTATTTCCGAATCTGGTAAGCTCCAGCATCAGATTTTTCTGGCTTGCATTTACTGCCGGAAGGATTTCACCTGCATCCAGATTGCCGCCTTCTTCTTTGTAACGGTTCAGAATAGATTTGATGCGCACGATCGTATAGAGAATATACGGACCGGTATTTCCCTCAAAAGAAGTAAACCTGTCAATATCAAATACGTAATCCTTTGTAGCCTGATTGGAAAGGTCTCCATATTTGATTGCGGAAAGTCCGACGATTTCTGCTGTTTCTTTTGCATCCTGGTCCTTGACACTGCGGTTCTCAACGATCTTGTGGAACATTTCTTCATCGATATCTGCAATGAGGTTTTCCAGACGCATAACACCGCCGTCTCGTGTCTTAAATGGTTTGCCATCTTTGCCATTCATGGTACCAAAACCAAGGAAGGAAAGCTCTGTCTCCGGTTTTACAAGACCTGTCTTCCTTGCGCAGCGGAATACCTGAATGAAATGCAGTTCCTGACGTTTATCCACTACATAAAGGATCTCATCCGGATCAAACAGTTTTACACGTTCTACGATCGTCGCAAGGTCAGTCGTCGTATAAAGGGAAGCTCCGTCAGATTTCAAAAGCATACACGGAGGAATCTCTTTCGTATCACTTTCTTCTTTTACATCTACAACCAGCGCGCCCTGGTCTTCATAAGCAAATCCCTGGTCTTTCATCTGCTGCACCATATCCGGAATGTACGGCTGTGCATCGGATTCTTTCTTCCAGAGGTCGAAAGATACATTCAGGTTGTTGTAGTTTCTCTTAAGGTCTGCCACGGAAACCTGCATAATATGGTTCCACAGTGCCATATATCCACGTTTGCCCTGCTGAAGCTGATGTGTTGCCTCAAGAGCTTCATTACGGTACTCTTCGTCTACTTTTGATTTGCCGCTTGCGCATGGATAGATTTCTTCCAGCTCGCTGATGGTAAACGGTGCTTCTTCCGGGTATTCTCCCTCAAAACTGTCATCAAAATATACAAGTTCCGGTTTGCGGTGTTTCAGCTCAGTAATGATCAGTCCCATCTGGAGACCCCAGTCGCCAAGATGTACGTCACCGATCACTTTATGACCTACAAAACGTCCGATACGTTTGATGCTCTCACCGATGATTGCAGAACGAAGATGCCCTACATGAAGTGGCTTTGCAACATTCGGTCCGCCGTAGTCGATGATGATCGTCTTTGGCTGCTCTGCTGTATTTACAGAGTATTTCGGATCTGCTGCCATCTCACAAAGATATTCAGCAAGAAATTCTTCCTTTACGCGCAAATTGATAAATCCGGGTTTTACAACCTCTGCTACAGAAAAAATATTGCTGTCTTTCAGAAAAGCAACCACATCATCTGCAATCATAAACGGAGCTTTCTTATACGCTTTGGCACCAGCCATTGCTCCATTGCACTGATATTCGCAAAGATCCGGTCTGTTGGAAACCGTCACCTTGCCGTATTCCGGATCATATCCGGCTTTTTCAAAAGCAGAAGCAAGTTCCTCTGCCATTAATTCCATAAGCTTTTTCATTTTATTCGCGACTCCTTATTTATACTGTGACTTTTTTGGAGCATGCAACCGCAAGCGCTCCATGACCAATATGGCAGGCTACACTGAGTGACAGCGGATCCATGTGGATGTCCATTCCCGGGAATGCCGCCTCTACTTCTTTTTTGAATTCTTCAGCTTCTTCTTTATTACCTGCATAAGCAATCTGCAGACACATCTCGCCGGATTCCACATACTGCTTAAAGCGTGTGTTCCAGTCTTCCTGCATTGCCTTCATCATAATTCTCTTTGCCTGCTTTTTGCCACGGACTTTTGCGTAAGCATCCAGCTTTTCTCCCTGAATCTGAAGAACCGGTTTCAGATTCAGTACTGTACCGATTGCCGCTGCAGTCGGTGTGATTCTTCCACCCTTTTTCAGATATTTCAGTGTTTCAAGTGTAATATAGATGCTGGATTCCATTTTTTCTTCTTCAAGTTTTGCCTTGATCTCTGCAGCAGATTTACCGGCATCACGAAGTACCAGTGCATCCAGTACTGACTGGCGCTGCGTAACAGAAATTCGCTGGTTATTGACTACCTCAACCTTACCGTCATAGTCACGTGCAAGCATCGTTGCTGTGTCACATGACGCACTCAGTCCGCTTGACATCGGGATATGAACAACTTCATCATATTCTTTCAGAAGATTGTCCCATAATCCACATACCTCTGCCGGACTTGGCTGAGAAGTGGAAATCGTCTCGTCGTTTTTCAGGCGCTCATAAAACGCTTCCTGTGAAAGGGTTATTCCTTCCAGATACATCACATCATTAATATAAAAAGGCATCGGCAGGACAGAAACACCGAGTTCTCTGCCCTCATCCTGAGTAATGCCACTGTTACTGTCTGTTACAATTGCAATTTTTCCCATACTGCATCTCCCTATGTATTTTTTCATTTATCAGATATACATATCCGAAATATTGCATACTGTCTTTAGTTTATCATACATCCAACAGTAACTCAAATAAAAATTTATTCGCTTCTCAAAGCATCGATTGGATTCAGATCTGCTGCTTTTACAGATGGCAGTAATCCAAAAACAACACCGATCAGCATGGAAAACAGTACAGAACCAATGATTGCAGGAATGCTGATTGCTGTCGGAGCTCCTGAAAGCTGGGATACAACCTTTGACAATATAATACCTACAACCACTCCTATGATTCCTCCAATACTTGTCAGCATGGCCGCTTCTGTCAGAAACTGGTACAAGATCACTTTCTTTCTTGCACCGATAGCTTTCTTCAGGCCGATCTCACTGGTTCGTTCCGTAACAGAAACAAGCATGATATTCATAACTCCGATGCCACCTACCAGAAGTGAAATACTGGCGATCCAGATCAGCTGTGTATTAGTACTCTCACTGAGTTTCTGCATATTACGTACCTGCTGCATAATGTCATCTGCTTTGTATTTGTACTTCGAGGAATTCGTATCGATTCCCTGATTCATCACATCTGCTGCCGCACTTCCTGCTGAACTCATATTGTCTGTGGAATCTGCTTTTACTACTGCATTCTCCGGTTCATCAAACTGGAATGCCATCGGCCAGCATTTATTTGGGATCATGACCGTTCCCATGATCATCTGATAATATTCATTAAACTCATCGATTGTCTTGATATTCGGCTGGTAATTATCGCTCTGCTGCACAACACCGATAACCGTAAACGGTTCAGAACCGATTTCAATGGTCTTGCCGACAGGATTCTCTCCTGAAAACAGATTATCCGCCGCATTACTGTCTACAAGTGCAACTTTACGCATATTGTCATAATCTTTTTGTACAAATCCTCTGCCGGACTGCACCATATATCCACAGGTGCCCAAATAATTGGCATCAATTCCATATATACTTCCGCCCTGAAAACTTGTGTTCTCATAATATACACTGCTTGAATAAGTACGGCTGTAAAAAAAGGTTGCATTCTGCACATGATCAAGATTTTTGATATCTTCTTTTTGCTGATCAGAAAGCAACGGCGGTGCAGTACCGTCCGACATTCCATACTCCGGATCATATTCACTGTCACCATAATTCAGACTGACAGAAACTGTGTTGTTTCCGGCCCCGATCAGGTCTTCTTTGATCTGTTCACTCGTTCCCTTGATTGTCGAAACAATTGCAATAATTGATGCGATACCGATAATGATTCCAAGCATTGTCAGAAAGGACCGCATTTTATGGGACCAGATGCCCTGAATCGATATTCTCATATTTTCAAGCATAAAATACCATCCTCCTAATAACCATAAAGCTCATCTACAGAAACTTCCTGCGTTTTGGCACCTTCTTTGACTGTATCTCCATAAGGGAATGCAATCTTGTCATCACGTGTGATTCCGCCCGTAACCAGCACACTGTATCCTCCGTTTACATTTCCGCCAACGATCAGCTTCTGTTTCTTGAGCACGCCGTTGTCATCCTTATAAACATAACTGTTTCCGTTTTCGGAACGTACAAATGCTCGATCCAGGACGATTCCCTTACTCTGCGTATCACTTTGAAGCGTAATCGTAAGCCAGTAATCGTCATCGGACACTTTCACTGATTTATCCGGAATAGTTGCTGTATAGGAATAATAAGAAACATTTGGATTCCCATTTCCGGAATAATTGTCTCCGGAAACCGGATATTCCGAAACATCAACCACTTCTGCCTCGAAGTCACCGCTCTGTCCGGAACAGTTCAGAATTGTTCCCTCTTTGATCTGATCCAGCATCAGTTCGCTGACCGTGCCCTTTACATAAAATCCCTCTTTGCTCTTTATCGTCATAAAATCACTGCCATCTGATGCTGTCGTAGCAGGATCACCGACTTTTGCAACTGTTCCATCCAGTTTACTGTAAATGACTTCTTTTTTGACTTTTTTCTCAAGTTTTTTGATATTAAGCTTACTCTCACGTATGTCCAGTTTCAGGCTTTCTACTTTATTCTGCTGTATCTTGATCGCATCCTCACGCGAGATAGAGGCATTACCACCATCGCCCTGGTCTCCGCCATCATCTCCGGCATCATCATCCGAATCGTGATCATAATGAGATGCATCTGCCAGTGTAAACTCCACTTCAGAATAGTCCGGAACCATTTTTTCAAGAAGACTGCCGTCAACCAGATAATATCCGGTGCAGGATTTCTTACGATCTGCAAGATCTTCGACTGTATCATTCTGATGAAATTCCAGCTGATACCAGTATCCTTTCTTACCATCTTCTTTGTTGCCGTTCGCATCAAAGGCTGCCATTTTATTTAAGAAAGAACCCTGCACAACAACATAACCTTTGGCCGAACTGCAAAGGAATACATATGGATGCTTTTTGGTCCCTTTTCCGCTAAGCGGTTTTGAATCACCATCAAGTACCTGATAAAACATCGGATTACCATCGGTCAGACCCGAGGTATCCTGGTTCACATCTTCGTCGGTATCCAAGATATCGATCTGCTCATCTGAGCTGTCACTGAAATCATCATCCGCATTGTCCCCGGAGTTACCGGAATCATCACCATCTATAATATCTATCTGATCGCCATTATTATTGTCCCCGGAACTGTCGCCACTGCCAGAACCACTGTTTCCGCCTGTATTTCCATTGTTACCACCTGTATTGCTGTTGCCTCCGGTATTGTCGCCGGTATTATTTCCGTCACCAGAGTCTCCTCCGGCATTTGCATCAGCCCCGTCACCCTCCGCAGTACTGCCGGGATCACCAGTCTGAATATCAGCGTCGTCATCCTTTGCAACATCACTTTCTACAGAATCTTCTTCCTGATAAACAGCTGCCTCAGAAATATCTCCTGTATTTACAGCCGCTGCCAGAATTGGATTCATAACAGCTGCCAGATATACTCCATTGACATTACCGGATACGGAGGCTATTTCATCTCCATCATCAGAACTGTCACTTCCATCCATTCCGCTGTCTGTATCTGTATCAGAATCTGAAGAAGTATCTGAAGTATCTGCATCACTTTCTTCGATTGCGCCACCATTTTTCAGACTGTTCAGTCGATTGGTGGCCTTATTCAGTTCCTGTTCCTGCTGCTGTTGTTTCAGTTTTGCAATATTCAGTTCCATCTGAACCAGAGTCATATCGAAGGAAATCAGTTTATCATCTTTTTTTACCTCATCACCCTTTGATACATAAACTTCCTGGATGATCATATCTTTATCTACGGTAATATTCTGAATCGCACTTGTCACGATATTTCCGTCAAGATTCGTGTCATCCATATAATACTGTCCTGCCAGATTGTCCACGCTTACAACAGAAACTGTTTTTTGATGAGACTTTTTATAATAGGTTGCGCCTCCTGCTGAACCACCAGCAACGAGAGCTGCAATCAGAATGCCTATAATAATTCTTTTTTTCATTCTATTACTTCACCTCTTTTTCCTTCAGCTCACCATCACGTATCGTTACCACACGCTTTGCATGCGCTGCGATATCCGCATCATGGGTGATCATCAGTACCGTTACCCCCTCATCATTCAGCCTTTGGAAAAGCTCCATAACCTGTGCACCTGATTTACTGTCAAGAGCACCGGTCGGTTCATCCGCAAGTAAAAGCTTTGGATTATTCACGATTGCCCTGGCAATCGCCACTCTCTGCATCTGACCACCGGAAAGCTGATTTGGCAGAAAATCAACACGATCTGCCAGACCGACACGTTCCAGTGCTTTTAATGCACGTTCTCTTCGTTCTTTTTTGGGTACTTTTGCATAGTTCAATGGTAATTCTACATTTGCCAGCGCCGACTGTCTCGGGAGCAGATGAAAACTCTGAAATACAAATCCGATCTTATTTAATCTCAGATCTGACATATCATTCTCGGAACAGGTCAGAATATCCTGGCCATCAAGTGAAAAACTTCCTTCTGTCGGTTTATCCAGACAGCCAATGATATTCATCAGCGTTGTTTTTCCGGAACCTGAAGGACCCATGATTGCCACATATTCGCCCTCTTCCATGGAGAAATTGACATCTTTGAGTACCGGCACGCTCATTTTGCCCTGCTGATAGTTTTTATATATGCCTTTTAATTCAAGAATCATTCCGAATCCTCCATATCCTCCTGATCCGATATGAGATTTTCATCCATCATACTTTCATCATCGGAGGTATCATCCGAAATCTGATCTCCCATCGCATCCGGGTCATCAATCACTGTGCTGTCACCGTCTGACTCATATTCATCTTCGAAATCCTCATCTTCATCATCGATGCTCCAGTCATCCGCATTCCAGTCATCTTCAGCATCAGAAGAATCCTCAATGACATCTGCATCTTCACTGTCAAGATTATCAGCCCCAAGTTCATCCACCGGCTGCATATCTACAGAACCGGTATCCATTGCTTCATCAATATTCGTCGTTGTAGCCATACCCTCTTCAAGGACATCCGAAGGGAATGCAATACTGTCGTCTTTTGTAAGTCCGTCTGCAATCTCATATTCGCCAAGTTCCTCATCATATTGTCCAAGAATTACACTTCGTTTTTCGAGTTTGCCATTTTTATTGGCGGCCCAGACATACGGACTGCCTGTATCTGCATCTACAATATAGGCTTCGCTGATCCAGACCCCAACTTTCTGCGTATCCTGCCCCTCGTCCATTTCTATGTAAACATGCTGTCCAAGCATCAATCCATCAGAAGAATCCAGGTTCACATAAAACGGATATGTACTGGTACTCGTCTGCGAATCTCCGCTGCTATCCATCATTCCAGAATTTGAATTATTGCTACTGCTAGTTGCACTTTCGCGGTCAATTGTCCCCATAGTTCCCTTCCATGTCTGGCTGCTATCCACACGGGAACGGATAATGACTGGATCTCCTTCAATGATATTCTGGACATTCATTTCATTGACAGTGCCTTTGATACGATATGCACCCGTGCTCAGAATCGTAATAAAAGCATTTCCACTGCTGCTGTCACCCGAATAAGAAGCTGTATCTGAATCATCTGAGCTGTCATCCACACTACTATTATCATCCGAAGCCAACTTTGAAGTATCAATCTTCTGAATCACGCCGTCAATACTGCTTCGTACCTCCGTATTCCCCGTTGCACTCTGCAGCTTGTCAATTTCAGCCTGTTTACTTTTTTGGCTGTATTCATTCTTTTTGAGATTCATTTTGTTTGTCTCGATCTCAATTGTATAAGAAAGCTGATTGTCCTGCGTTGCCTGCTTCTTTTCTTTTTCCAGAGTTGCAATCTGTTCTGTCAGACTGCTTGCTTCATTTTTGAGTCTGTCCAGATCAAGCTGCGCTTCCTCCAGACTTTCCTGAATACTGCTCAGATCATATTCAAAAAGAAGCTGTCCTTTTTTGACCTGATCACCTGTCTTGACCTTAACTTCCTTAACCGTCCTGCTGCTTTCCAGTTCAACCGATACGGTCTCCTGCGGTTCAACAACGCCCGCATAACGGTTGGATACTCCGGATGCCTGATCCGTCAGATCACTGATCTTCGTTACATAGACTGCGTCACCGCTGGTCTGCTGCTGGTTTCCAATGATTCCCGTCTTCCAGCATACTCCTGCTGCTCCGCCGCCAATTATCAATATCCCAAGAAGGATCAATATACGTTTTTTCATAAACCTGTGTTCCTCCTAACTTCGTAAAAGGTACTTTTAATTCCTATATCATAGCAATTTTCTTTTCTAACCCTGTAAAAGGTATTTTTTAACTTAATTATCATAGCAGATTCTGAAATAAAAGAAAAGAGCTGTGAAAAATCCGTCACTGTTTCACATTTTTTTCACGAATTATTTCGAAACCCGACGTAAATTTACCTTTTTTTGACTTTTATGCACTTATCTGATAAAATATAAAGGACTATTTTTGAAAGGAAAGATACCTATGAAGATCACAAAAGGTCTGTTGCCTTTTCTTCTGTTTATCTTTATGTCTGTCACACTTCTGACCGGCTGTTCCCACGTAGATAAAACAGATGTAGAGGCAGTAATCACCAATGAACTGGATCTGCTGAAAAATCTGGATTCTGCTACAACCCAGAAATACGTATCCTACAAAGAGCTTTTTCCTGACACGACACAGGAGATAGAATTATCCAAAGAAGTCAAAGAAGTTTTTTCTCTCTTTTTCCAGGATTTTGATTATAAAATCCAGAATGTTGATGTCGACAACGATAAAAAAGAAGCCAGCGTTTCCCTGCAGCTTTCTACACTGGATGCCAGGACACTTGCCGAAGATTATGCGCAGGCATCTCTTGAAACTGCCATTTTAAAAGCGGCCGCATCTGATACCTCTGCAACAGAAGAGACAACAGATTCCCTCGAAGAACGTTATGTCCTCTTAGACAGTCTGCTTAAAAAAAATAAATACGAAACGGTGACACGAGACTGTATCATGACGCTCCGAAATACCGGGGCTGATCATGATGAATGGGAAATTCAGAAATCACATTCCCTCGAAAACGATCTTGTCGGCGGTCTTATAAGTTATCTCTCTGATAACAATCTGCTCTCACCCGAAGAAACATTAACCATTTATCTAAACACCCTGAAATCCATGAATACCGAACAGATGGGAGATTATCTGGGCATTGAAAGTCTGCTCAACACTTCCGATTCTGACAAGAATTCCATTGCTTCTGCACTTGTTGAACAGGTACACCAAAATTTTGATTTCAAAATCACAAGTTGCGAAGAGCAGGGATATACTGCAACCATCAGCACGGAAATCACGACTTTTGACAGTTCCGCAATTCTCAATACTTTCAGTGAGGAACAGGATGCTTATTTAAGTTCTGCCAACGCAGTGATCGACGGTTCTGAAAAGCGCTATCTGAAAACTCTTGAAATGCTTCTCAATGATATTGAAAACAATACTGCAACGATTACTTCCACTGCTGACTTCCATCTGACCAATGATGGAGTTTCATGGAAACTTGATGACAGTAATACAACAATCGGAAATGCCATCTTCGGAACTTTGAGCAATTCTCCGGTAAGTGAAGAAACAGCAGAATGATCACGTATCACAAAACGGCTGCCCCGTAATTCGGGACAGCCGTTTTATTTACTCTTTTATTCTTCTGTTTCCGGTTCTACTTCAAGACCAAGTTCTTCAAGCTGCTGCTCGCTGACTCTGCTTGGTGACTCTGTCATCAGACAGGATGCATCTTTTACCTTCGGGAAAGCAATCACATCACGGATACTGTCAACTTTTGCCATCAGCATAACAAGACGGTCAAGGCCATAAGCCAGTCCTGCGTGAGGCGGAACTCCATATTTGAATGCATTCAGAAGGAATCCGAACTGTTCGTAAGCAGCTTCTCTTGTGAAGCCTAACATCTCGAACATCTTTTCCTGAATGTCGTTCTGATGGATTCTGACACTTCCTCCGCCGATCTCATTACCATTCAGTACAATATCATATGCTTTTGCACGGATTTTTCCAAGATCTCCACTTTCGATCAGCGGGATATCCTCATCCATCAGCATTGTGAATGGATGATGCATCGCTGTGTAACGGTTTTCTTCTTCGTTCCACTCAAGAAGCGGGAACTCTGTTACCCATACGAAACGATATTCATTCTTATCAAGAAGATCCATCTGTTTTGCAAGTTCTACACGGAGGGCTCCAAGTACATCATAAACCACTTTGTTCTTATCTGCTGCAAAAAGAAGCAGGTCTCCCGGCTTACCTTCCATTGCACCAACAAGTGCATCCATTTCTTCATCTGTCATGAATTTTGCAAAGGAAGATTTGCGTGTACCGTCTTCTGCGATTGCAATGTAAGCAAGACCTTTGGCACCATAACCTTTTGCAAATTCAACCAGCTTGTCAATTTTTTTACGAGGCATGCCACCCTGGCCTTCTGCATTGATACCACGAACACTTCCGCCATTTTCCAGTGCACTCTTAAACACAACAAAGTCACAGTCTCTGACAACTTCGCTTACATCATGCAGTTCCATACCGAAACGCATATCCGGTTTGTCGGAACCAAAACGATCCATAGCCTCCTGCCATGTAATTCTCTGAATCGGAAGTTTTACATCTACATCCAGAACTTCTTTGAAAAGATATGCAAGGAATCTTTCGTTTACATCGATAACATCATCTACATCTACAAAAGAAAGTTCCATATCGATCTGAGTAAATTCCGGCTGACGGTCTGCACGGAGATCCTCATCACGGAAGCAGCGTGCGATCTGGATATAACGGTCATAACCGGAGCACATCAGAAGCTGTTTGTAGAGCTGAGGAGACTGCGGAAGTCCGTAGAAAGAACCCGGATGAATTCTGGACGGAACAAGGTAATCTCTCGCACCTTCCGGAGTACTCTTACCAAGCATTGGTGTTTCGATTTCAAGGAAACCTTCCTCTGTGAAGAATTTACGTGTCAGCTGGGCAACTTTGCTCTTCAGCATGATATTTCTCTGTAAATCCGGTCTTCGAAGATCCAGATAACGATATTTCAGACGAATCTCGTCTTTTGTCTTGCTGTTTTCCTCGATCGGGAACGGCGGAACATCTGATTCAGCCAGAATACGTAAAGATTCTGCACGAAGTTCGATTGCACCTGTTGCAAGATTTTCGTTAACTGCTCCTCCACGTTTTTCTACAGTTCCGGTTACAGCAATTACAAATTCGCTGCGGAGTTTGCCTGCTTTTTCGAAACCAGCTTCATCAATATTACCATTTTCAAAAATCAACTGCATGATACCGGAACGGTCACGAAGGTCAACAAAAACGATTCCGCCTTTGTTACGGGCTTTCTGTACCCAACCCATCAGGGTCACTTTACTGCCGACCATTTCCTTTGTCACTTCTGCACATCGGCATGTTCTGTGCAGGCCTTTCATACTTTCAGCCATGATTCTGTCTCCTTTTTTATCTGTTGAAAAATTCCACAAATTCTGTATAACCTTCGGCTGTCATCTGTTCTTTCTGGAATTTTTTATTTTTCTTCATAATAGAAATATTAACCTGAACACCGTTTTTGCGCTCTTCTTCTGCCTGTTTCAGAATTGGAAGAAGTTTGTCTGCCGGCATGTTTTTCTCGATCAGATATGCTTTCTTGGCTGCGCTTGTCGGGATCTCATATCCTCTCTCCAGAAGCAGCATAACGATTCTCTCAAATCCAATGGAGAAACCACAAGCACAGATATTATTTCCTGTAAATTTACCGATCATCTCATCGTAACGTCCGCCTCCACCGACGCTTCCGCCGAACTCATCCATGGAAATCTCAAAGATCGGACCTGTGTAATAGGACATTCCACGTACCAGTG
>OGPG01001448.1_pt1 | contig 16713 bp, 14 predicted proteins | sample 1552851 | NCBI WGS metagenome assembly OGPG01 (sample SAMEA2579909, study PRJEB22360) | human gut metagenome | biome: human gut; feature: human-associated habitat; material: faeces | place: Denmark | collected 2008/2010 | reverse complement strand
CCGACACTATGAAAACCGGAAGCAGGAATCCTGCTTCCGGTTTTTTATCCCGCGTGTCGCATCTCGTACAGGTTCCGCTTACCGCAATCCGCACTTCCGGAACCAGCCCCGCGGTTGTGTATCCGCTGATATTTTTCCGGCCGCCCCTGTTTTCCTGCCCGGTGAAAAAACAACGGTTTCACCCGTACAAAATGGATGGAGACTTTGCGATTTGTCGATATTTTATTTATATTTAGGGAGCTGTTTTTATCCGGGCGCCAACGCGACACTCCCGGTATCGTTTCGCCGGAGGCGCCTACGTTTCATCCAACATGCAACCGAAAACCCTAAAACGATAACCAGATGAAAACGTATCCTACCAACGAGATTAAAAACGTAGTCCTACTCGGCGCCTCGGGCTCGGGGAAGACCACCCTGGCCGAGGCGATGGCATTCGACGGCAAAGTAATCGACCGCAGGGGCTCGATCGAAACCGACAGCACGCTGTCGGACTACACCGACATCGAACACATCTACAAGCGGTCGATCTATCCGACGCTTCTGTTCGCCGAATACAACGGATACAAACTCAACATTATCGACACTCCGGGCGCTGACGACTTCTGCGGCGGCCTTTTCTCGGCTTTCAAGGTAGCCGACGTCGGCGTCATGCTGATCAATGCGCAGAACGGCTTCGAAGTGGGTTCCGAAATCCAGGCCCGCTATGCCCGCTCGCACGACAAACCGATCATCGCGGTAATCAACCAGCTCGACAGCGAGAAAGCTTCGTGGGAGGCTTCGCTCGATTCGATCCGCGCCGCATCGCAGGTAACGCCCGTCGTGGTGCAATATCCGGTAAACCCCGGCCCGGATTTCAACGCCTTTATCGACGTCCAGTTGATGAAGATGTATAAATTCAAAGGCGATACGGGCATCCGCGAAGAGCTCGATATTCCGGCCGAAGAGATGGAACGCGCGACGGAACTGAACCGCATCCTGACCGAAGCGGCCGCTGAGAATGACGAAGCGCTGATGGAGCTCTATTTTGAAAAAGGAGTGCTGACACAGGACGAACTTCGCTCCGGCCTGAAACTGGGCCTTGCCAAACGCGACCTGATTCCGGTATTCTGCGCGTCGGGCAAACGCGATATCGGTGCGAAGCGGCTGATGGAATTCATCATCAACGTAGCTCCCGGACCGCTCAAAGCGCCCAATTTCGTTACGGTGGACGGCCGCGAAATCGAGCCCGACAGCAACGGACCGACGGCATTGTTCGTCTTCAAAACCACTGTCGAACCCCACTTGGGCGAGGTGACCTATTTCCGAGTGGTTTCGGGCAAGGTGACCGAAGGTATGGAGCTGGTCAACTCGAAAACGGGCAACAAAGAGAAGATCTCGCAACTATTCGCCGTGGCAGGCAAAAACCGTGTAAAAGTGACTGAAATGATGGCCGGCGATATCGGCTGCACCGTCAAACTCAAAGGCACCCGCACGAACCAAACCCTTTCGACACCCGGTTCGAACATCGAAATCGATCCGATTCGCTTCCCGGAACCGCGTTACCGCGTAGCGGTCAAAGCCGTCAAAACGGGCGAAGACGAAAAACTGGGCGAACTGCTCAACCGCGCCAATTTCGAGGATCCGACCATCCTCGTGGAGTACTCCAAGGAGCTCAAACAGATCATCCTGCAGGGGCAGGGCGAACACCACCTCAACATCCTCAAATGGCAATTGGCCAACATCAATAAAATGGAGGTGGAGTACTTCGCACCGAAAATTCCGTTCCGCGAAACGATCACGAAAGTGGCCGCAGCCAATTACAGGCACAAAAAACAATCGGGCGGAGCCGGACAATTCGGCGAAGTATGGCTCGTAATCGAACCTTACCAGGAAGGGATGCCCGAACCATCGAAATTCAAGATCGACGGCAAAGAGTTGCAGGTAAATATCAAAAGCAAGGAAGAGGTCGCTCTCGACTGGGGCGGCAAACTGGTTTTCTACAGTGCTATTGTCGGCGGAGCGATCGACGCCCGCTTCCTGCCCGCGATCCTCAAAGGTATCATGGAAAAGATGGAGGAGGGGCCGCTGACGGGTTCGTATGCCCGCGATATCCGCGTTGTGGTATACGACGGTAAGATGCACCCGGTCGATTCAAACGAATTGTCCTTCAAACTGGCGGGCCGCAATGCGTTTAAAGAGGCCTTCAAAAAAGCCGGGGCGAAGATTATGGAACCGATCTACAGCGTCGAGATCCTCGTTCCGTCGGACAAAATGGGCGACGTGATGAGCGACCTGCAGAACCGCCGTGCGATGATCGAGGGCATGAGCAGCGACAAGGGATTCGAACGCCTCGTGGCACGCGTTCCGCTTTCGGAAATGTACCGCTACTCGACTACGCTGAATTCGCTGACCAATGGCCGCGCTACCTATTCGATGAAATTTTCTTCCTACGAACAGGTCCCGGCAGAAGTACAGGATAAACTGCTCAAGGCTTACGCCGATACAGACAAGGACGAATAACTCCCTTTGCCTCCAAACAAAAACCTGCAACTCCCCCCCGAGTTGCAGGTTTTTCATTAACCTTCAGCACCTTTGCCCAACAAGTCGCCCTTGAAATCCGGCAAGCTATAGAGCGGCAACCGAAAAAAATATCATTTTGCGACAACGGCGCTGACACCGGACGAACCGGCCAGCCGCACGACACGCATCGTCCGCCGGGTCTTCTGCACCAGGTAAACTCCTTCGGCACCGGCGAACCGGCGGTAAGACGCATCATCGTAACCCCTTACCGTCAGCAGCTCCATTCCTTTGTTATAAACGACCCTAAAGCCTGTCTGCAACGTATCGACCACCCGCTCCAGATAGCGCGAATCGTCGACACAGAGGCTCAGGTTGACTGCCGAACTCTGGATCAGGTTAATCTTCTGGCGGTATTGGTTAAAGACGCTGAAAATCTCGGGCAACGATTCGTCCAGCACGAAAGAGAAATCCTTGGGACGGATCGAAATCAACACCTGCCGCTGCTTGAGGATCAGGATCGGCACCCCGATGGGAGTGTCGATCCGGCCGCAAATAAGCGTCCCGGCGTGATCCGGTGCGAGGAACGGTTTGACATACAACGGAATCCCCTTATTTTGTAAAGGCTTAATCGTTTTGGGATGAATCACCTGCGCACCGCTGTAAGCCAATTCGATCGCATCGAGATACGTGAGCTGCGGAATGTGAACCGCATCGCTGAAAAGCCTCGGATCGGCGTTCAGTACCCCCTCGACATCTTTCCAGATCGTTACGCTGTCGGCACCGAGGATATAGCCTGCCATCGCGGCCGAATAATCCGAGCCCTCCCGCCCGAGCGTCGTCGGACAGCCGCCGGGCGTCGCACCGATAAATCCCTGCGCGACAAAGACCTGCTCGGGAAACGCATCAACCGCCTGGCGCAACAAAAGCGTCGAACGGTCGACATTGATATTGGCCTCGCGGTGACGGCTGTCGGTCACAAAACAACGGCGCATATCGAGCCAGCGATTCGGCACCCCCTGCGCCGCAAGATATCCGGATACGATCGTCGTCGAGATCAATTCGCCATAACTGACGATCCGGTCGTACCAACTGTCGTAATCATCCCGTTTAGAGGCTGCCGCAAGCAAACCTCCGAGTTCGGAAAACAATGCTCCCACCCGGTTCGTACCGGCACTGATCCCATCGGCTGAGAAATCCTCTCCCTGATGAAGCAGTCCTGCCATAATTTCCCGGTGATATTGCTCGATTTCATGCAATCGGTCCAGTGCCGACGCAGTATTGCCGCCGATAAAATCTTCGAGTACCAACTCCAACGCATTGGTCGTTTTGCCCATTGCCGACACGACAATGAACAGCGCTCCTTGCTCGCCTTTTACGATACGGCAAAGATTAGCCACCCCTTCCGCAGAGCGGACCGATGCGCCGCCGAACTTATATATTTTCATGCTTCTGTTGACACATTAAGCCGGAAAGATTCCGAACATTCTCACGCGAACCCGATCACTTCGTTCCCGCACCCAATCGCAGGCAGATCCATTCCTGATCGGAAAGTCGGAGCTCGGATACCGACATCAAAAGTAGAACGCCGCCAGGATCAGCAACCGTCCAGCCGTTTGATTTTTGCCCCCAACGCATTGAGGCGTCCGTCTATATTCTGATAACCCCGGTCGATCTGTTCGACATTCTGGATCACGGAACGGCCGTCTGCCGACATCGCAGCGATCAACAGCGCGACACCTGCCCGGATATCGGGCGAAGTCATCCGTGTCGCACGCAAACGTACTTTCCGGTCATGCCCGATGACCGTCGCACGGTGCGGATCGCACAGGATAATCTGCGCGCCCATGTCGATCAGTTTATCGACGAAAAAGAGACGGCTCTCGAACATCTTTTGGTGGATTAGCACCGAACCTTTAGCCTGGGTAGCCACCACGAGGAATACCGACAGCAAATCGGGCGTCAACCCCGGCCAGGTCGCATCGGCAATGGTCATAATCGATCCGTCAATGAAACTTTCGATCTCATAATGGTCTTGCCGGGGAATATAGATGTCATCGCCCCGCTGCTCGAACCGGATTCCCATCCGGGCGAACTGTGCCGGGATAATCCCCAGATTGTCGAACGAAACGTTCTTAATCGTAATCTCGCTCTGGGTCATCGCGGCCATGCCGATAAAACTGCCCACCTCGATCATATCGGGCAGCAGCGTATGCTCGGTACCGTGTAACTCCTTCACTCCCTCGATCGTAAGCAGGTTGGAGGCAATGCCCGAAATGCGCGCGCCCATCCGGTTCAGCATTCGGCAGAGCTGTTGCACATAAGGTTCGCACGCCGCGTTGTAAATCGTCGTCGTTCCTTCAGCCATCACGGCGGCCATCACGATATTGGCCGTACCGGTCACGGACGCCTCGTCGAGAAGCATATAGCAACCGCGCAGGGGTTTGCCCTCAACGCTGTAAAAACAGGTTCCCGTATCGAAGTCGAACCGTGCGCCCAATTTCTGGAATCCGATAAAATGGGTATCGAGACGGCGGCGGCCGATCTTGTCACCGCCCGGTTTGGGAATATACCCTTCGCCGAACCGTGCCAGCAGCGGCCCGATAATCATCACCGATCCGCGCAAGCGGGCCGCACGCTTCCGGTAATCTTCACTTTGCAGGTAGCCGAAATCGATCTCACGCGCCTCGAACGTATAGGTATCCTCGGCCGGGTGTCCGACTTTCACCCCCATCTTCTCAAGCAACTCGATCAGTTGCAGAACATCGACAATTGCGGGCACATTGCGCACCGTTACCTTCTCCGGGGTCAGCAACGTGGCACACAGAATTTGCAACGCTTCGTTTTTGGCCCCCTGAGGAGTAATTTCGCCGTGCAACGGCGCCCCGCCTTCTACTTCGAATTTAGCCATATAGAATTGTATCTGATTTTCTCCGTTTTGTTTTCAAAGATAAAAATTAATACACAATGTACAATGCTCCGGACTCCGTTTAGCCACCGCGAAAGTAATAACGAGAGCGGAGGCCTGCCCGGCCTCCGCTCTCGTTATCTCATATTTTAATAAACTACAAAAATAGATTTTGGTAACGTGCAATATTGTAAATGTCTCTGCAAACTGTCGTCCTGCTGATTTTACGGATTAAAAGGTCCCTACGGCATAAGTATTCACGTCTTCCAACGTAATGGTTTTATCACTGAGGATAATCAGCCGTTCGACCACGTTGCGCAATTCGCGGATATTGCCCGGCCACTCCATACCGCAAAGCTCATCCAACGCCTTAGGCTCGATCTTTTTCTGTTCCATGCCGTATTCGGCACATATCTTCTGAATAAAGTAATCGGTCAGTGCGGGAATATCCTCGGCCCGTTCTTTCAGGGTCGGAACCCGTACGACGATCACACTCAACCGGTGATAGAGGTCTTCACGAAAATTACCCAACTCGATCTCGTGCCGCAGATTTTTGTTCGTTGCGGCGACTACCCGGACATTGACTTCGATATCCTTGTCGCTGCCGACCCGGCAAATCCGATTCTCCTGCAAAGCACGCAACACTTTGGCCTGGGCCGAAAGGCTCATATCGCCGATCTCGTCCAGGAAGAGCGTTCCGCCGTCAGCCTGCTCGAATTTCCCCTTGCGTTGCTTGATCGCCGAAGTAAACGCCCCCTTTTCATGCCCGAACAATTCGCTTTCGATCAGTTCGGAAGGAATAGCCGCACAATTGACCTCGATGAACGGGCCTCCTGCACGGCGACTCTGATCGTGCAGCGCATGCGCCACCAGCTCCTTACCGGTACCGTTCGCGCCGAGCACCAACACCCGTGCGTCCGAAAGCGCCACTTTATCGATCAGGCTTTTGACATGAACCATACCTTTCGAGGTCCCGACCATGGCATCGCTCTGCGAAGGCTGTACCCTCTGGCGAACCGCCCGCTGAAATTGCGCATCGTCACCAGCAGCGACAGCGGGTTTATTCCCTGTATTTACCTCTGGTCCAGAAGATTGTTTTGTGGCACGATTTTGGCTTTTAACCTGTAAAGAATCGCGGATCGAATTGAGCAGTTTATTCAGATCGATCGGTTTTTCGATATAATCGTATGCACCGCGACGGATGCAATCGATGGCTACATCCAAACCTTTGAGTTTGGAGAGCATGATAACGGGCAAGTCGGGACAAGAATCATGTGCGACCGAAAGGAGGTCCAACGCATCTTTCTCCGGCAGAGAAATGTCGCAAAGCATGACGTCAAAAGCGCTGCGTTCGAGTTTGCCGGTCGCTTCAGAGCGTGACTGAGCAGTATCTACAACGTAACCTTCGTATTCCAATCTTTCCTTGAGCGTACTGCGTATAACGCGTTCCGCATCTACTATCAATACGTTTGTCATTTTTTTATAAGATATTAGATATACTTGAATATAAAATGTCGTTCCGAAAATCCGTTTGTTTGGCAATTCAAAAAATTGCTCTATATTTGCCTTTGAATACCCGGAATCATAATGCAATCCGGGTCTAATATACAAAACATTTCTACAATTTGCTAATTACCGTCGGTTTTCATTTCTGACACTCCGGCGCCGGCATCAACCCTAACAGACACACCAAACCGTCCTTTCGCAACAGAAACAGGCCTTTTTAAAGCATCGTTTGCCTGCCAGGGGCTTTTGCAGCACGTTTTTTCAATGCCGCAAAAAGCGGACCTTTACAATCCTTTATGGAAAAAAATTACAATTTTGAGCGCAAGAAGCTAATGCTTCCGGAATATGGGCGCCATATCCATCAGATGGTGGACTATCTTTGTACAATCGAAGACCGGACCGTGCGTAACGAACAAGCGCACGTCGTCGTCGAGGTAATGGGCAATATCAATCCCGTATTGCGGGATGCGGCCGATTTCAAGCATAAACTGTGGGACCATCTCTTCATCATGTCCGATTTCATGCTCGACGTCGACTCGCCTTATCCGATGCCCGACCGGCAAACGCTGCATCCCAAACCCGACAAAATCGAATACCCCAGCAAGCGGATCGTCCATAAACACTACGGTAAAAATATCGAGCGCATGCTCTCCGCACTGAAAGACATTCCCGACGAGCAGGCCCGTAAAGCGATCGCTTCGAATATCGCCAAATACATGCGGACCAAATCATTCGAATACAACCAAGAGTACCCCAACAATGACATTATCCTGAAAGACATACGAAAAATGTCCGAAGGAGCGGTCGAGTTGACCGAAGATAATATCAACAGCGGCCGAACGGAATACAAACAAGCCCAAACAAACAATCGAACCCGTAAGAGTTTTTCGCAGGGTAACCGCCCCAATATCAAAAACAACGGCAAGACCAACAAACAGGGGAGCAAGCGCTGGCAAAACCGGACCCAATATAAATAGCGGGGGTAGGCATTTCAATCTATTTTATTAATTTTGCGGAACGGCGTCCGTACACCGTCTTACCCCGGCTGATTCATGTCTGATTACCGCAACATATCGATTCGCAACAAACGCGCGACCTACGATTTCGAGATCCTCGACACTTACATCGCCGGAATCGTGCTTACCGGAACGGAGATCAAGTCGCTGCGCCTGGGCAAAGCATCGCTCACCGACTGCTATTGCTATTTTCATAACGGCGAGCTCTTCGTACGTGGCATGAACATCGCCGAATACCACTGGGGCACCTACAACAACCACATACCCAAACGCGACCGTAAGTTACTGCTCAACCGCAAGGAGCTCGTCAAACTGCAGCGTTCCCTGCAAGATAAAGGACTGAGTGTCGTCGGACTCAAGCTCTTCATCAACGAACGGGGGTTTGCCAAGCTGCAAATCGGTCTGGGAAAGGGCCGCAAAAGCTTTGACAAACGGGAGTACATCAAAGAGCGCGATTCCCGCAAAGAGATCGCCCAAGTGTTCCGCAAATAATCCCGCGCGATGAACCGAACCGAAATCAACCTTTGCAAAGGTTTTATCTATACCCTGCTGGCAGGCATGCTGGCCACCGCCGGATTATGGCGTTGCGCGCGGATTACACAGCCGCAGGGCGGCCCGAAAGACTCACTGCCGCCGGTTGTCATCACGATGACACCGGCATACGGCACTGTCGATTTCAAAGAGAAGAGGGTCTATATCGAATTCAACGAATACGTACAGCTCAAGGATCAGCAAAAGGAGTTTTACACCTCTCCTTTCATGAAAAAGACACCGCTCGTCTCGCTCAGGGGACGCGGCATCCAGGTCGACATCAAGGATACCTTGCTGCCGAACCAAACCTACTCGCTCAATTTCGGCCGCAGTGTGGCCGACAACAACGAAGGCAACCCCTACACGGGACTGCGTTATGTCTTTTCGACCGGTTCCGAAATAGATTCGTTGATGATGTCGGGCTATTCGGTGGATGCCTACACGAGCGATACGGTGGGCAACGTATTCCTTTTGTTTTACGACCCGAAAGCGGATTCGGTACCCGAACGGGACTCGACCGTATTCCAATCCAAGCCGCTGGCCGTCGGCCGGGCATTCCCCAACGGCATCTTCCTGGTCGAGAACCTCAAACCGATGGATTACCGCGTCTATGCGCTCGAAGACAACAACGGCAACCGGCAATACGAAGCGGGCGTCGACCGGATCGCATTTCTCGACAGCACCTACAATCCGGCCACGATGCCGGCTTTCGACATCTGGTACGATTCGTCGCGCATGTATTTGCAGGCCCAGCCGCAGATCCTGATGCGCATGTTCATGGACGAACCTTCGAAACGCCAAACCTATTCGAGTTCGGCCAGGCCGATGAAAAACAAGATACAGTTATACTTCACTGCACCACACCCAAAAATCGAAGAGCTTTCGTTCGACAGCATCGACCCGGGAGCCATCGTAACCGAATACCTCACGCCGAAACACGACAGCATGGAGCTGTGGTTCGACCTGTCGAAAATCGAGAAAATGCCCGATACGCTCAAAGGCAGGATCATCTACCACGGACACGATACGCTGAACAGGCTGAGGCTCGACACGGTACAGCTAAAGTTGGGCTGGAAAGCTCCGCCGGTCAAAGAGAGGAAAAAGCCCAAAGAGGGGGAACCCGAGGAAAAGTTACCGAATCCATTCTCGGTAAGTGTTACGCCGTCAGGTACGGTCAATCCGGAAAAGCACATCAAATTCGCTTTTTCGATGCCGTTGGCAATGGTGGACAGCAGTGCGATCGTACTGGAACAGATCCTGGACGACGAACCGGTCAAAGGAGCGAAACCACTGCCTCCTTCTTTAAAAAGGCCTTCCCAACCGGACGGACAGGATGGGAAGAATACACCCGCTAAGCCCCGTAAAACCAAACGGATTCCGCTCCATTTCACACAGGACACGCTGAAAATCCGCGAATGGACAATGAGCGCGGCATGGAAACCGGGCGCCAGATATTCGCTGTTGATCCCCGCAGAAACCTTCGTGAACGTCAACGGGGAAAAGAACGACACGATGCGAACCGAATTCAGTGTAGCCGACCCTGAAAAATTCGGGACTGTTCTGCTCAATATCCAGGGCAAAACTCCCGAAAGCGAATACATCGTGCAACTGCTCGACAATACGGGCAAAGTGACGCAGGAGCGGGCACACCTCACCACCGGCAAATATACTTTCCGGTACATCGATCCGGGAACGGTACGCATCAAAGTGATCGAAGACCTGAACGGAAACGGCAAATGGGATACCGGCTCCCTCACCGAACGGCGCCAGCCCGAACGGGTCGAACTCTTCGTCGGCCCCGACGGCAAAGAGGAGATCAATGCCAAGGAAAACTGGGAACTGGAGTTCGACGTCAACATGGACGAGTTATTTGCACCGATGACGATGGAACGCATGGATCAGCGCATCGGACGGCTCGAAGCGATTCGCCGCCAAAAGATGATGGAAGAGTGGGCCAAACGCAACCAGGACAAACAGCACAACCACTCCCACGGCAACACCAACACCGGAAATCAGGGCTACGGGAACCAGGGTTACGGCAATCAAGGCTACGGTACCCAGGGGTATGGGAATACCGGCTACAACAGCACTTATTGATGACGATGGGAACAATCTTGAAACGATACCGGCTTATTCTCTGCTGTGCCCTGCTGTTCATGTCGGGTGCAGGCAGCGCATCGGCACAACATTACATCGGCGTAATGGGCGGCTGGGGCGGTGGCTCGGCCCGTTTCAAGCCTGCTAAGGAGACCGGTTACGAATGGGGACTTTATTCCGGAGGTTTGTCTTACAAGTTTTACAGTGACACGAAATACGTCGGCGCAATCGAAATAGACCTGATGTTCACGCAAAAAGGATTCAATTACGACCTCGCATTCGAATCCGACGAGAGTTATCACCGCCGGATCAACGCCATCGAACTGCCGCTGATCTGGCAGCCGCATTTTTACCTGTTCCAGCGCCACGCAAGGTTTTTTATCAACCTCGGCATTCAGGTTTCGTACAACCTCAGTTCGACTTACAGCCGGGTATCGAAAACCACGGGCATACTCGAAAGCGGCAAGTATGCCATGCAACTCAACCGTGACAACCGTTTCGGTTACGGTCTCTGCGGGGGGGCCGGACTCGCTTTCCTGTTCGGGCAGCAACGCCGGTACGAATTCTCGGTCGAAGCGCGCTACGGGTTCGGCTACGGCGACATCTTGCGCAACGGGACCAAGTACAAGGGCAATCCCGACCGTTCACCGCTCGACAACATCAACGTATTCGCCGCATTCTATTACCGATTGGGTAAAGAGGGCATCCGTTCGGCCCCGAGTGCAGCGGCCCAGCAACGCATGGAACAGGAAGCCGCACGCCATACGCTGCGACGCCTGAACAAAATGCTCGACAAAGGCAAAATACCCGCCGACACCTTGTTGTTGCTGACACTGCCCCGCGACAGCGCCGGGAATATCCCGATCGATTCCACGACGATAGAAGCGGTACGCCTTTACCAGACTGCACCGTCCGTACCGGACACATTACAGGGCAAACCACAGTCCGACACACTCCAAACGCCCCAACCGACCGGCTCAAACAAAAGAAAATCACAACCAGGAAGCACGGCTCCGACCAACGGAACCGCTCCGGCGACCGGAAACGGGCAAGCCAATAATGCGATTCCGACAAACACCGCAACGGCGGGGAACGGGACCATGCAGCAAAACGGGGAAGCCGCGGGAACCGAAACTTCGGCAAAATCTTCGTCCCCGGCTACCACCGGGGCAAATTCAGCCGAAGAGATACAGCCATCGTCCTCTCCGCACAGCCTTTCCCCCGGGGGAAAGGCACCCCAACCCGCGGAACCGCCCCGATCGGGTTCTGACAATGGCATGGAAACTGCCGTTTTATCGGCATCTTAAAAACAAACGACCATGAACAACGAAATCGAATCGACCCGGCAACAGAAAATCGGCAGGCAAATCCTGCGCGACATGAGCGATATTTTCAGCAAAGAAGCCGCACCGCTGATAAAAGGCACGATGGTTTCCGTAACGCGTGTGCGGATGAGTCCCGATTTCTCACTGGCAAAGGTATACCTGAGCATTTTCCCGTTCGAACGGCACCCCGAAGTGATGAAGGTGCTCGAAGAGAATAATTGGATGATTCGCAAAGCACTCGGCATACGGGTTAAAAACCAACTGCGGATCGTCCCTGAACTGGCATTCTACCTCGACGACTCGCTCGAATACATCAGCGAAATAGACAAACTCCTCAAACAATAGCCCATGCCGCACCTCTCGCTGCTGTTCGCACGGAGATACCTGTTCTCGAAAAAATCACACTCGGTGATCAATGTCATTTCGGGGGTGAGTGCGGTGGCAGTTGCCGTTCCGGTCATGGCAATGGTGATCCTGCTGTCGGTGTTCAACGGCTTCGAGGGACTGATCCGCGACATGTATAAATCGTTCGACCCGGATATCCTCATAACGCCGTCGAGCGGCAAGGTATTCGACACCGATTCGGTACCTCAACAACGGCTCGCAGAGGTTCCCGGCGTCGAGGCATGGTCGTTCAGCCTCGAGGAAAACGCCCTGTTCGAATACCGCGACCGGCAATACATCGGAGTGATGCGCGGGGTGGACTCCCTCTTCGCAACCGTGGTTCCCATTGACAGTCTGCTTACCGAAGGACGCTACCGCCTGCGTTTCGGAGAATTGCCCGAAGCGTGCGTAGGGCAAGGCGTCGCTTACACGCTCGGCATCCGGACAAACTTCAACGACCCGATTTCGGTCTACGCCCCGCGCCGGGGACAGTTCTCGTCTTTACTGCCGCAAAGCATCTACCGCAAAGGCGAGCTCTTCCCGTCGGGCATCTTCGCACTCGAAGCGGAAGTAGACGGTAAATACATGATCGTACCGCTGGATTTTGCCCAGAGGTTGCTCGACAACGAGGGTAAAGCGTCGTCGCTGGCGGTACGCCTGAGCGAAAATGCCGCACCGGAAACCGCCCGGACGGCTATTGCCGCACTGTTGGGCGACGGATTCAACGTGCAGACACGCTACCAGCAGAAAGCGGAATTTTACCGCATCATGATGTACGAGAAATGGGGTATTTATTTCATCATCCTACTCGTACTGATCGTCGCCTCGTTCTCACTGATCGGCTCGCTGGTCATGCTGATCATCGATAAACGCAAAGATATGCACACGCTGCTGACAATGGGTGCCGACATCCCGTTGCTCCGCAAAATCTTCGTTACAGAAGGCATGCTGGTCTACGGTATCGGTGCGGTCGGGGGCATGATCCTGGGCGTCGCACTCGCATTGGCCCAGCAGCACTGGGGATGGCTCAAACTCTCGGGACAGACATTCCTCATTGACGCTTACCCGGTGGAAGTGCACCTGAGCGACCTGCTGCTCGTCGCGATCTCCTTCACGGCGGTCAGCTACCTGATCTCGAAACTGACGGTGCTGTCGATGATCCCGCGCAGTGAAATAAGAAACTGACCATGACAACCTTATACGCCAAACCATTCCATAAGAAGATGAGACGGCTGTTCTGCCTGCTCGCGGCACTGCTGGTATTCGCGGCATGCGACAAACCCAAAAATATTCCGGACGATAAACTGACGGCCATCGTCGGCGACCTGTTTTTGGCAAACGCCTATTGGGACATCCACGGCGATTACCGGTTCATCCGCGACAGCATCGACATCTATTCGCCCATTTTTGAACAATACGGTTTCACCCCCAAGGATTTCATGTTTACCATCGAAAACCTTTCCAAACGCAAAAGCGTCAAATTCACCGACATACTGCAAGCTGCCCTCGACACACTGCAAGCAGGCGGAAGGCCCTGGTTCGACGCGATCGCACGCCGCGACAGCGTGAACAAGATCGCTGCGGAGCTTTTCAAAAAGCAGGTCTATTTCGATTCGCTGCCGCAACACTACACACGCCTGAGCCGGACCGAGGACAAACCGACCGTCAAACTGGCCGTCGAACCGGGAGAATACAGGATCGAATGGAGCTACGCGGTGGACACCTCAGACCGCAACCCGTACGTCCAATACATGCACCACCTCTCCGACAGCGCCGGACGCAAAAGTAATTATTCCTACCGCAGCTACACAAAGGGACAGCGCCGGAGAGAGACCGTCACCGTCAACGTAACGGGCAGTATCCCTTCCTGGCTTAACATCTACCCGGCCTACACGACCATCGCGGCCAATCAGGTCACGAACGTCACCATCGATTCGCTGCAGGTGACCCATTACATCCCGCAACAGCAGGCGATCGACTCCGTCACGCGCCGGATCATTTTCAAACCCGCCGTAGAAATCCCATCCACACCATCCGCACATGAGCCGTTTACGCAAAATATCGTCCCATTACGTCTGGACACCGCAGGGCTTTCTCTCCTCGGCGATTCTGTCGTTCGCTCCGGACGGAACGCTCGTTGAGATCGAAACTTCCGAACAGGTCGATTCGTGCGAGGGCGTGGAGTTCTTCAGCGGAGTGCTGATTCCAGGCTTTGTCAATGCACATTGCCATAGCGAACTCTCCTACCTGCGCGGGAAAATCGAACGCCGTCGCGGATTTGCGGGTTTCGCCGACAGTATCGCGCGGGTGCGCCACGAAGCGACACCCGAAGAACGGCTGGCCTCAGCCGCCTACTGGAACGCAAAAATGTATCAGGAGGGTATTACGGCGGTGGGGGACATCTGCAACGGGGCTTCGACCTTCCCGCTGAAGCAGAAGAGTCCGGTCTATTACCACAACTTTATCGAATATTTCGGATTGCAGGCCACAGATTTCTCCCGGACGGATGCCGTCGCCGCAGAAGCCGCACGGCTGGGACTACCGCATTCGGCCACACCGCATTCGACCTATTCGTTGCAGGATAAACCCTTCCGCGAAATCGCACACCGCGACAATCCGCTCTCGATCCATTTTATGGAGAGCCCGGGCGAACAGGAGCTGTTCGAAGGCCGGGGGCGGTTGCATGCCCGAAACCTCGAATCAGGCGTCGGGATCGATTTCGCCGGTTACGGATCTCCGGCCAGCAGGATTGTCGCATCGGTTCCCCCGGATAAAAACATCCTGCTCATTCACAATACGTTTGTCGATGAAGAGGTGATTGACCGGATCGAGAGCCACTTCGAACCGGGCCGGGTCACCTGGGTACTCTGCCCGCGCTCGAATGATTTTATCGAAGGCGCGCATCCGCCGGCGACCCTGCTCCACAGAAAAGGGGTTCGTATAGCCATCGGTACGGACAGTCTCGCTTCCAACGAAACACTCTCCATGCCCGGCGAAATGAAACTGCTGCCCGAAATTTCGTTACACGACCGAATCCGCTGGGCAACCCTCACAGGAGCCGAAGCGCTCGGAATCGACTCCTGGACGGGTAGTTTTACCCCCGGTAAACGTCCCGGAGCCATATTACTGACCGGAATCGATCTCGGGTCGATGACCCTGCGTACCGATGCAGCCAGCCGCAGAATTGTCTGAAAACGCACTTGGATTCAGTGACGACACCAAATGAAAACCGGGAACGCGCCGGCTCCTAATAATTCGGAGCAAATGGATAACCTTTTCTCCGGGAGGACATTCTCCCCCGGTTATTTCCTCGTTGTTCCCATCGAACGAATAGCCCCGGTCAGGGTATCCATTCGATAATCCGGTCCGCCGGTTGCTGCTTACGCCACTGCACGAAGGCGGGATAATCGGCGATCCCGTCCCGGATGACGGCCAGATAATACTCGATGCCCATGATCTTCTCATCGTCGGGGGTTTCGTATTTGAGCCGCAGGACCGTTTCCCGCTGCCGAGGCGTAATGACCGCTTCGATTCGTTCGGCCACTCGCTCGAAATAACCGTCGTAACGTGACCCCTTGACCAGGTGGATCATATCGACCTGCCACTCCTCACCCCCGTCGTCATACCAAAGGTGCCACTCGACACAAGCCTCCGGCGTATGCAAAAGATTCGCCCCTTCAAACCTTTTTACGGCCGGATCGGCAACCAGCGCAGCCATCGCGGCAAAACTGTCGGAGAGCCTGAAAGGAGAGGAATAGATATGAAAATCGATGTCGCGGTGCTTCATCAGCAGACCCGTGCGGAGCGAGCCTACGAGGTTCGCTTCGGCGCCCACCGAGCGCCAGATGGCCTCCAGATCGGTGTCGCGGATGACCTCGCGGGCGCGCTGCTGGTTGGCGGCCGCAATTTCGAGGATGTCGTTCATGTCGTGTTTTTTAGGGGTTATAATGGCGGGCGGAGCGGTCCGGCCGCTCCGTCACGTGTGAAATCGGTTTTGTACGGCTATTTGCCGAGCAGGATGCGGGCCTGGGCCACGGCGGCGTCGGTGATTTCCGAGCCGGAGAGCAGCCACGCAGAAAACAATAGGAAAAACATATACCGTTTCATTTGGATTTTTCTCCTTTGCCGATACGGACTGCAATCATGCGACCTCCGGCGGGAAACAGCGGCACGTTGATTTCAGATTCCTTGTGATTGAGCCTGACTCCTGTTTCAATGTCATAAGCCTCCTGAACCGCTCCGGCAAGAGTTACGGATGCACTTCTCCAATTGCCGGAGCGGTTGAGAACGGCGAGATAAAGGAAACCGTTCTGCCCTTTCCACGGGAAGATTCTCACTCCGGCGTCATCGGAGTGCGCTTCCCTGTTGTGCAAGCTCTTTTCCAGAATTTTTTTCACAACCTTTTCTTCCGTAACTCCCGTCAGAGAGAAGCCGGTGCAGATGACTTTCC
>OGPG01001447.1_pt1 | contig 16718 bp, 23 predicted proteins | sample 1552851 | NCBI WGS metagenome assembly OGPG01 (sample SAMEA2579909, study PRJEB22360) | human gut metagenome | biome: human gut; feature: human-associated habitat; material: faeces | place: Denmark | collected 2008/2010 | reverse complement strand
TAATATATATATATATACTTACTCATTATCTCTTATATCCTATATATTTTTATTATTTATAGATTAAAAAATAAAAGTGTGATTATGTGACAAAATATATCCTAACCTGCATTATTACTCACTTTTTTTGTCACAAAAACAGTCACAGAATGTCAATTTGTCACAGAATGTTTTTGTGACAGTCATTATAATCTGTCATAATTATTCACCGCTCCTTTAATAGCTCAAATCATCATAGATATTGCCGATAACTTTTGCACAAGGTTTCCCACCATGGTTTAAATAATAAATGTCACCATAATATTTAACTGGTTTTTCAATTTCCGCTAAGTAGAAAGCTCCCTGTGCATAAGCTACCTGCATACATGGTGGTATCCAATCGTCCATACAGACGATATCGCCCTCAAATATTTTCTTGCCATTTTTATCGACAAAGCCTGTATATTGTCCGACTGTTTTAGGATCAACTCTATGCGCTACAGTTTGAATGATACTCTCATCTTTTTCATAACAGAATATATCTGTATTACTAGACACCATTCTTGCCGAGCCATCATCGTATTTTAATAAATGACCGGTTATCCACTCTCCGTTATCAAGCCTTTTACCTCTGAATAATATTTCACGCATTTTCATCACCTACCGTAGCACTAATATCAAATCTATCGCCTAAATCTCTGACAGTTTGTGCTAACCACAGGCACATGTTTTTACTAGCTTCAAATGATAACCCATTAAGTGTTGCTAGCTGTTCTTTTTCCGTCATATCAGTAAAGCAGATGTTTTCATACTTACCGCCCCGCTTTACTCTGAAATAAATGCCGCAAAGTTCTCGTTTTTTCATTCGGATTCACCATCCATAATAGCCCCGCAATTCCAGCAATATTTCTGCTCTTCCTCGGGTATAAAGTCAAAGTGTCCATCGGTTGCAGCAGATTCACCACATACGGTACAGCAGCCATTTTTCCAATAACCGTGTTGGCGTTCTTCTACAATAGGGGCTTTGCTTATTAAACCGTGAAAAACGCTTAACGCCTGAGCAAAACGAAAATCAGCTTTTGCATAAGCGTTTAACTCCTCACCTATTAGTTTTCTGCTTAAAGCGTCTTTATCTATTAAGTTCATTATTTAATCACCTTCCATTTTTGCACCACAGCTGGGGCAGTAATTTAATTCTGTATTTCCTTCCTCCCAATACATATCCCAAATACACTCGCTGCAAGCAATGATATTATTATGTCTTACCCAATGTCCATGCTTACGTTCTTCTACTGTGGACATATCGTTAATAATCTCGTATGCACATTGCAAGCCATTAAACTTGCCTTCATAAAACCTGCCGCTATATTCTTTTATAGCTTCTCCCGCAAGATAGATTTTTTCTAGCGCAGCTTTTGCATCTATTAATCGCATAATCTATTCACCTTAATTTAAAATTTGTTCCCTTTCTTCTGATTCCTTTAATACTTCTAATACTTCTAATACTTCTTTCTGAAATTCCTTAACCTCTATGCCTTCTTCTTTTGCAAGTTCTAGCAATATCGGTAATAAAAGCATAGTTAAAGGTAGACGTGCTTCTTTAGCCATAAGGGCTAAATAGTTAGTAATCAAAATAATAGCGGTCGAAAGGTGATCTTGAATGATCTCCTTATCTGTTTTTCCTTCCTTGTCCACCATTGACGTACATATAAAACTATCAGCAATAACGATTACGCTTTCGTTTGTTGATTTCATTTTTTCTAAATTTTTAATACATTCAGTTAACGTTTTTTCCCGCCGTTTTAGTTCTTTTCTTTTCATTTTTCTTCACACTCCTTTACACGCTCCTTTATCTTTCGCTTTTCTAAATCATAGAGATTTTTTAAATCCTTTAATTCGCTTTGCAGAAAATCAATATTATTCTTTAGAATCCGCATACGCGCAGCGGGTACGTCCTTTTCGTCCAGCACGAAAATAAAATCGTTCCTATAGCTGATAATTCCGCATTTTATACGCGTTTCTTCAAACTCTGGCATATAATCTCCTAAATATAAACTTTCACCGTCCCGCAGTACGTGTTCGAGCTTATAGCCGTTATCGCTTTCGCCCTCGTCAATTTTGCTTGATACTCTCTGTCTAATTTTATATTTTTCTACACCAACCGAACGCACTTCGCCACGCTGTCCGTCCAAAGTGATTTTATAAACTATATCGCCTTTTTTTAGCATTTTTCTTCACCTTCCTCAATCTTCTGTGATACAAATTTTATTCGTATATTCGTGAAACACTACATCACTTGCCCAAAATCCGCGCCCGTCGCCCTCACAAGTGATAACAGCGTCGTCCGGGTATTCCTCGACCAATTCAATCAATTCTTTCTTTGTCATGCTTGATCACGCTCCTTAATCTAAACTAACAACGAAAAATCGTTTCCGTGTACCGTCGTTCATTCGTTTTTGTATTTGCTGTTCTGCCAATCCAAATTTACGAATCAGCTCACGATTGAAAGATTTTTTACCGGTGATTTCCCGAATGTTTGAAATTTTACACCAGTCAGTGAACTTTATATATAGGTCATTTGCAGGTGTATTCAAAATTTCTTCAACAGTCATATCAGCTTCATCAACCCACGTCAAAACCGTTGAATTCTCAATCATGTATTTTTGCTTTGCCTGTTCAACAACTTTCGGCAACGTGAACCGTTTATTTTGTACAAGCCGGCGCAATCCTTTAATGGCTAAATTCAACAGGTACGACAAAGCAGTTTCACTGGTAATTTTTTCGAAAATCATCGGGTCGTAATCATCGTCGTTTTTTGAAAATTTAGCATTGAACGGAATGAATGTCAGCTTTCTCATCATGCCATCTGTTTTATCAGCAGATCGCGGAATTTCATTCGCGCTAAATAACTGCGTTGCATACGGTTCAAGTGTGAAAGGCATTCCGAATTTTCGTTGCACCTGTAACGGCTCACCGCTGAACAGCTTTTTCAATGTACCGGTTTCTTTCAGCGATCCATAATTTATATCGTCGCCGATATTTACCATTTTATTTTCAAGTTCAGCTGTAATGAATGTGCCGGTCAACTGTTCAAGCGAAATAGTGGCGCAATTTTCATAACCAATAAACGTGCGGATCAATTTTAGTATTGTGGATTTACCGTTGCTGCCGCTGCCGTAAAACAAAAATGCTGTTTGAAAAATGTTCTTGTGCAGCAGGCAATCACCAACGATTTCCTCAAAAAGATCAATACATTCACGATCACCGCAAAACACCCTGTTCAACATTTTATCTAAATCATCAGATTTAGCCGTTGGATCATAATTCACCGGAATTCGCTCAAATTCGATTGCGTCAGCACTATAAGGCAGTCGTTCACAGGTTTTCAAATTTAGCCGAGTGTTTTTCAGATTAACAACGAAAGGATCGAGCTTTATTTTGCTGCGATCCAGCGCTGTCATTATTTTCATATAGGCAATAACTTCGTTCCGCTCACGCCATTTTATCCCCGGATACGCCGCGATCATCTGCCGTTCAATTTGTTGCTGGTTCGGCTGATAATAACCGTCACGGTAAATATAAATTTTATCATTATAGGTTATTATTTTATCTACTGCCAGCAGTTCATCGGCAAAAATATTATGTTCAAATTTACCGCGTTTTATTTCTTTCTCGGCAAGCTGCGCTTCGATTTCTGCTTCTGATTTAAAGGCTTCATCGCGCAATATCAAATCAACTTCATGCTGCGGCAAAGGTTCGGCTAAAACAAACCTATTGATAATATTGATCGTTTCTTTGATCTCATCACGTTTAAAGCCTTTACTTTGCAAATATACGATGTACGAAAATAGTTCTTGATTGCGCCCGCTGCCATCTGCCATATCTTTAAAACGGTAATGATCACCCGGTTGCGATACAGGATAAAGCCATTTAGGCACAGCCATAATTTCATCATCGCCATAATCCCGCAACCATTTTCTCATGGCGCCGCTATCTTTGATTTTCACATAAGCATTGCGCGAATGAGATCGGCAATCACTGTATATACCGAGTGCAAGACGTGTTTTCGTAAAATTCTTCCACGGTTCAGCTGATTTAAACCAAACATGTACGCCGCGCGAGGTTTGCATAACTTTGCATTTCAAATCAAGTTCATCGATGATTCGTTGAATTATTTCAGCGTCGCTGACAGTATCGAAGTCTAAAACAATAAACGGTTCAGGAACAATCATTGCCAGGTTATCGAAATCTTTAACATTCTTCCAGTCAAGAGCCTTTTCACCGTTCTTGAAATGGTGTATTGCTTTTTTCTCATCGTCCAGCACAATATATTTTTTATTCAATGCTTCGCCCCCTTTCCTTTTCGATTATCTGTACGGCTTCATTCAACGTCCGCGGACAATAGTGTTTACCTTTTGACCGCTTAATTCTTATCTCATGGATTTTTTGATCCGGCTGCATACTGTTATCATCAACTTTGCATTCGAAAGCTATAAATTTACCATTCAAGCATATTAGCAGATCGGGAACACCTTTTGCGGTCATTCCCGATCCGTAAGTATTTACATAATAAATCCCGTTAGCTTTCAAATAACTGATTATTTTTGACTGCAAACGGCTTTCACGCATTATAAATCATCAAGTGCGTCCAGCGGATCGCCTGCAGCTGGTTCAGATTCTTCAAAACCAAGTGCCGGTTCAATATTGGTTAATTTTGTGAAAGTAACTGTTTTATCGGGATCTTTAGTCGATTCGACTACAGTATGTTCAATGTCACCTTTTAAATAACAACCAATTAAATCGTTTTCATCGATTTCATCAAGGGAAAAATCATTCAAAGCAGTCTTTGCCATAAAAGAAAATGCTTTCATAGCACCTTCATTGACTTCGTTTTTACCTTTAATCAATGTATAACGCTCAATATATTTAGCACCTTGTTTAGTTGCCATAGTAATAACCATTTTTCCGAAGTCTTGTTTATACTCAACTTCAACAATCTTAAAAATGTAATTCCCTTCGGGAATAATAGAGAATCCAGTTTCAACAAGTTTAATAGTCATAATAAATTACCTCTTTTCTTTAAATTGTTTCTTGAAAAATGACACCGGCGACATCTTGATTTTTAATAACAACTAAATAATTAATGCTTTTTTCGTTAAAATCAATCGATCCGGTATAAACATGATCCTGTTTTTCCAGCAAGCCGAAAGCTTCATTTGATATACTGACTTCTTTACCACTATGATCCTGAAAAATTCTTCTGATTGCGCTGGAACTTCCATCAGCTTCGAGAACAATCGCCCTGTTTAATTCAGCAACTTTCGCCAATTCATCAATATCGAAGATGTTAAACACTTTGGTTAAAAGCATTGATTCATCAGCTTTTGCCGTTTGATAAAAATTTAGGGCAAAATCAGGTATAACCGCGGCAACTTCTCCTGAAACTAAAAAGCTATAGCCGTGACCTTTCATGAGTTTACCGTGTGCGCCAGTCTTTTTAGCAAATTTTTCAAATTTCATGATTACACTCCTTTTTCAATTTCTAATTTTTTAATATCAGTGAATTTAAAAGACGTTACTTTATCAGCTGTTTCAATTGCCAGCTTTTTACCGTTTTCATCACCGATAGAATAAACTTTTAAAACATTACCTGTGAAAACCAGCTTACCGCCTTTTTTCAAACTAACTTTTACAATCATTGTTATCCACCGCCTTTACTGACATTCGATATTCAATTTTGTCAATCTTGTATTTTTCATAAAGATCATCAGCTTTCAACCTATCGGTATCCACTGCCGATTTAATATTTTTGGATAACGTATAAACATAGGCTGCTGATTTCACTTCGACCCGGTCGTCATTTTCACCGAATTTGCCTTGAAGTGTCTTTTTTAGTTTATCCTTGTTATCCCTCAACCGCTTTTCGACGACCTTGATTTCAGCAGACGCTTTATCATATGCAATTTGATCGGCGTCTATTACTGCAAGCAGTTTTTCTATTTCGTCATCTTTTACACCAACAACGTTTGTCCTTAATGCTTTTAAAATATCAGCGTCCTTTTTTTCATCAAAATCAGGAGAAATACCAGTTTCAACATGCTTTTTCCAAAAAGCAACAGCAGGTTTTAAATATCGTTCTTCAAAATCGGGAAAATCTTCCGACATAGAAAATTCAACTTCGATAGTATTGTCGATGTTGGGTACAAAAGCTTCTGGATTTTCATAATCTTTATCCTGTAAGAACGAACAGGTCATCATGACGTTATCGATCCCCGATAGATGAGCATATAGCGCAGCTTGCAGTTTATAATAAATTGGTACATCATTCAGCCAATCTTCGGCACGCTTTGTAGTTTTAATTTCGACGATCAGGTCGTCTGATTTTGCGTCCCACATGCCGCCAAAAATTTCAACATCACCGTAAAAATCGCCATAGGTTTTATTGAAATAATCTTTACCGTAAACATCTTCCGGCGATTGGATATCAAGAAAATACCTGTTTTTCAGATAGTCAATAATTTTAGGTTCAATTACTTTACCTGCGATCGTATAAATGCTATCAACAAATGGTTCTTCGTATGTCCGTGTCATTTCACACCACACCGCGAAAGGAGTTTTCCAAGCATTTAACCCCAGCACTGCAGCGAAACGTGTCGCAGTCATTTTTTTGAATTTTTTCGGTAATTTATCAATTTCGATGTGTTTATCAACAAATTTCATCATGCACCTGCTTTCGCAATTTTTTCACCAATCTCAATTAGAAGGGTATCAGCAGCCTTTTTCGTCATACCTGCCTTAATTTTGCCGACAGTTTCAGTGATATAGCTTTCATAATCGCCTTCGGTTTCACGAAGTTTTTTAAGACCATTCTTAATAGCAGTAATTTGTGTTTTAGTGCATTCAGCTTCTCTATCACCTGCACCGGTCAATTCTTCAACAGCTTGTTTACGATCTGCAGCGGTGGCAGGTGGTTTTCTGCCAGCTTTAGGCTTTTCTACTTCTTTGTCTGCATTTGCGCCGATAGTAGGTTCGATAGAATCATTTTCAACAATGTCTAAAACAAGTTGATACAAGTATCTACGGGCATATGTTATTTCAGATCCCAACGCCTGCATTTCATTCATTTTGCGTTTACCTTCTGCCGACATGATATCCAACTGTTTCATCTCAAACCCGAAACAAATGCACTCCTCGGGATTGTCAGTGTTATATAAAATACCGTTTGCAAAACCTTTGTCAAAGCCACAAACAAAAAGGCATTTATATTTTGCGAATAACTCGTTCGCAGTTGGTACAATGTCTGACAGTTCAAAATATTTATATTCTGCAAATCTATTGACCCCCGATTTTTTTATATTTGCATTTGCAAACTCCAATCGTACAGCCAGTAATTTTTGATAAACATTCATGTTGCTATAATCTTCTATTTTTGTAGTTGCCATTTTTTCAACTTCCTTTCTATTCTTTTTTGTCTTTTTTGTTTTGCCGAGAAAATCGGCGATTCGCTTTTTCGCAAGATCAATGTAAAATGAACGATCGAGGTCAGACAGTTTCAAGCAGTTTGTATTATCAACAAAACAATGTTCAGGCACGTCCGGCATTTTATGAAGTCGACCAGCTTTTACTTTGTAAATCAAACCGTATTTTTTATCGGTTACAGCATAAACACGGTTCACACGTTGAACAATGATATTATCATCACCGACCGCCCAAACAGTATTTTGAAAAGTGCCGCCTGTTTTACAGATCATTTGAAAATCAAAGATGTTGCCAGCGTTATTGATCGTATCTTCGACCGGCACAGAATTCATGAAATATTCAACAACTGCTTTTTGAACAATAATCAGGGAATTGTTTTTGAAATTCCCGCCCTGCCACAATGAAACATAGCCGCCTTTTGTATTTATTTTGCGTTTATCTTCCTTCGTAAACGTTTTAATACCGTCCCGGATCAAATACGTCGCACCAACTTGTACAATGTAGTTATTGACGTCTTTTTGCATTATACGGTGTATTTCCGTATATTCCATATTCAACCGTGTTCGGCGTTCCCATTCCTCAACTATTCTGTTGATAATCTTTTCATTTTTAACAGGAAATTTAATCATCAAGCCGTCGGTGTTGGATTGGATCAAGCTGAACCCTTCAACCGTTTCCAGTTTTTCAATCAAATCTGTCAAAAGCAGCTGACCGGTTATGCAAATATGATTTGCACCACGAGGATCAAAAAGTGGATTGTATTGGTTTTTCATAGCGCCGTAAGTGCTGTTTAAAACCAGCTTTAACGCTCCGGCAGTTTCGTCGTCGCCATCATGTTTTGCCTTAATGCGGGTATGATAAACATTCGCATAACCTTCTGCACTCGGTATCGATCTTGAAATATAACCATATTCCAACATCATCGACGGATAATAGCTGCCGACATCAATGTCAACTATTTTCATTTCGTTTGTTGACTGGTCAAAATAGTTTTCTTTTGCCCCGTGAATTCCACCCCAACCGTATACATGCGGTATACCTGCGATATCACATTCCAGCTTTTGATCGTAGTCAATATGTCTAAAAAAATTTAACGGTTCAAGGTACTTTTTCAATACCAGTTCATCAGGTGGTTCGTAATCAAATTCGTCATTATAATCAGCCCGTTTCGCGTCCAAAAACGTTGCTGTCAGCTTTGGATTAGTCAAAGACAAGGAAACTGTTTCATCAATACCTTTCAACCGTCCCACGGCAATTTTGCCGTCTAAATAGCTTTTTCTTTTGTGATAAAGTTTGACGGTATTAGATACATCAGTTTTACAGTAAAAAATTACTTCTTCTGCTTCTGATTTAGTCAGTTTCCGGTTGATGTTAAAATCGATCGACGATTCAACTATCGGCTGACATAAATTTCCTTCAATCGCTTTAAGCGACAAGCCTTTATCAGCAATATCATCACGCAGATCAAAACTTTTAAAAAGTTTCTTTTGATACTGAACAAATGGAAATTCCCACCCGTTACCCTTCTGCATGATAATAAAATCATTGTGAGTTTTTACCGTTTCAGGATCAGCACCGGTTAACATCGACTGCGTCACCCAATCGTCATAATGTTTGTTATTAAAGCCGCCAAAAAGTAAACCTTGACGTAGCATGAACCGCTTTAATCCGACGTTGTCATTATGAAAAACAGTTATTTCTTTTTCATCAATATCCGAGAAAACAACAAACCAATCATGCGCAAAAACTTCAATATCATAAATGTAAATTTTCATTTTTTAATACCTCTCTGCGCCCGTTGATATTCTGAAATATATTGTGTGAAAAGTTTTTCATTGAAATCGCTAAAACCAGCTAACGATCTGTAAATATCTTTTTCAACCGTTCCTTTAGTAATGAAATGGATATAGCTGCATTTTTGCGTTTGCCCGTTACGATGAATACGATCACGACTTTGTTCTAAAATATTCGAACGCAGCGTCGGTTCGTAATACAAAATCGTATCAGCTGCAAATAAATCAATTCCCTGACACCCGCTCACATACTGACAAACAATAACGCGGATCGATTCATCTGACTGAAAATTTCTCCAAATGCTTTTGTCCTTTTGCCTGCCGTCTAAAACGATTGTTTTCAATTTTCGTTTTTTCAGCAAAGCGACAATATTATCAATACTTCTAGTGAATTCAGCAAAGATGACCAGCTTTTTATCAAAACCATCTAAAAATTCATCAAGCGCACTGATCTTTTCGCATTTCAATTCAATTTTCGAACCGCTGTCATCAATAAGGAATCCGCTTGCTATCTGCCGCAATTTAGACAATTTAACCAGTGGATTATCTGCCACAAATTCAATGTCAAGGCTTGCCGAATGTTTTGCAATTTCCTTGTACAGCTTTTTATCAGGCAGTTCCAATTCGATAATTTCATCAGGTAATTTATCCGGTAAATCAAGACATTCGTTTTTTGTTACCCTGTACGAATAATCATCAACGATTTCTTGTAATGCAGTAACATTCCTGTAACGGTATGGTTTATGGAACTGATCCAGCAAGGCATATTTTTCAAGAAATTCGTAATATGAACCCTTACCGCCGTCAGCGATCCTGAAAATGTTACTGTAAACCCTGCTACCTACCGAATACGGATCCAGAAAACAAATCAAAGACCAAAAATTTTCCAGCTGTCCGTTTGATATCGGCGTCCCGGTCAGCGCATATCTGTACTTTGCCCTCACTGCCAGCTTTAAAATAAAAGCAGCACGTTTTGATGTACGGTTTTTAATACTGTGCGCTTCGTCAATCACGATCACGTCATATTGACGATCATATTGGTTGAATTTATTCCGGTCGTACCGCCACACTTTGTCATAATTGATAACTTCAACATGAGTTTTCAACCGTGTTTGCGATTCGGCGTCGAACATCTGAATGTCACGATCCCACGATCCCATTACTGATTTAGGACAAATCACCAAAGCAGTTTTCACAGCTTTTGACTGTATCAGCTCATTAAGTCTTGTCAGCGTTGGTATCGTTTTACCTGTTCCCTGTTCCATAAACAACATAAAAGAATTGTATGATCTTAAATAGGCGAGAGCGGTTTTTTGATGATCGTAAAGTTCCATTGTTACGCCTGCGACAGCAGCAGTCCGAAAACAAAACCGATTACGAAGATCGATATTTCGATCCACCAGTACCACACAGTCGCCCATATATAAGACTTAATCCCGCAACGTGAATTTCTCATACTGCAGCACCTTCCTTTTCATCGCACAAACCTAATCTTTCACCGCTCTTATGTAGCCATTCCATCAGCAACCACGCAGGAATACGCCGACGATTTTTCAATTTTACACAAGGTAATTCACCGATATCACATAATTCATAAATAGTATCTTTACAAACCCCTAACAATTTTGCAGCTTGTTCAGGTGTCAAAATATCTTGTGCTGTAATTGTTTCCGGTTTTTTAGCCATTTTTCACACCTCTCATTTGTAAATTTTTTTCTGATAATATCCAAATATTCAATTACGTTTTCATAATGCCGATAATAGATTTGTTCATTTTTGACAAAATCTAATAGTTCTTCAAAAAATTTATGCCGATTCGTTCCACCAAACATAAGAAGTTCTTTTTTTCCCGGCTTATCTATAACGACCAATATTTTTATCATTTAGATTTTTCATTCCCTTCATTCGTTGAATTTGTAAAATCTTTCACGCATAAAACCTATTCGGCGTTGAACAATATCAACGTTATAATTACCGGTTATGTAGCGTGAAAACGACCTGTCTGTAACGCCTGATACCTTTTGTTTTCTACAATAGTGAAGGTAATGTCCGTAAAGCACTTGTTTCATAATCAAGTTCTGCTTGTACTGTTGCAAAAACTCTGTCATAAAATCGTCGATAGTCTGATTTTGAAAACTCACACTACTTTCAATCAATGGAATTTGAAACAACTGACAGATCAACGGCAGTTTGTACTTTGGACAGCCTTTCAAGATCGTTGCTATTTCCGCTAGCTGACTATAAGTAAGTTTTTCAGGATCATAAGGTTCAGTGTTCAAAGCGTATTTACCAGTTTTACGAATCGCCGGGATTACGTCGTGCGTGATCCAGCGTTTAAACGCTTTGGCTTCTGGCTTGCGACTAGAAAGTACAATGTTATATAATCCGTATTCGTTAACCGCTGTAACCTCTTGTCTTCCGCCAAGGGTGTCCAGTTCAACCAGCCCCCTTTCATCATCGTCAAGCCTAGCTACAGCGTCACGATATTTACGAATATCTAAAATGTCACAGACATCTTTTGCAATAAACCACGGTTCACCGTTACAATCGACAGTTCTGATCTGTCCGAATTCAGGATTATTAAAAATTTGCATTTCATTCACAACCTCACCCCTTCTGTGGTATAATTTCATTGGTTTTTATTTTTTTGTTTTGGCAGCTTTCAAGCTGCTATTTTTTTATTTAAAATCGTAATTAATCGTTTTTGCACAATATATTTTTTCACCTCGCTTTCTAGATTGCGCCCGGCTTTTGTTACTCATTAGGTGACATCTTTTGCAAAAAAAATCGCAGCCGGATTTTCGATTTCAAGAATTTCAACCATTGCAATCATTTCATCAGAATCAAATTTCCTTTTATTCATTTTAGAATAAAAGGTTTTATCGGTTATTCCGAGCTTTTTTGCAACAGTTCTTTGAGAAAAACCTTTTTTCGCAATGATACCGCGTAATGCGTCAGTATCAATCATACTTTCACCCCCTGTCACTTATGACGTAACTAAATTATATTCTCGTTCCAGTAACGTGTCAAGTGATTTTTTTCGTAATTCAAGTATTTTTTGTTGCTTATTATGTAATTTATGTTATAATTGAGTTACAGATTTATTTTGTGAAGGAGTTTTGAAAATGGATACTATCGGCAAACGTATGCGATTAGCCCGTATTAACAAAGAAAAAACTTTGGAAGATATTGCTAAAGCCGTAGGTGTGAGCCGCCAAACAATTCAGCGATATGAAAGTGGCGTCATCGGAAATATTCCTTCTGATAAAATAGAAGGTATTGCAAAAGCATTAAACGTAACACCCGGTTATTTGATGGGCTGGGAACAACCGCCTGATATCCCTGATTTTCCAAATATATTCCCAATAGAAACAAAAAAAGTCCCGCTGCTTGGTAAAATAGCAGCCGGACAGCCTGTCATGGCAGAAGAATGTTTCGATTCGTATGTTCAGTGTGGTAATTTTATAAAAGCAGACTTTTGCCTGCGTGTACAAGGTGATAGTATGATAAACGCCCGTATTTATGATGGTGATATCGTATTTATTCATCAACAGCCGGAAGTTGAAAACGGTGAAATCGCTGCCGTTGCAATTGATGACGCTGTCACGTTGAAACGTGTTTATTTTGCGGACGACAGCGTTATGCTAAGAGCTGAAAATCCAAAATACAAACCTATGGTTTTTACAAAAAATGATTGCTTATCATTTCGGATTTTAGGTAAAGCTGTTGCCTTTCAAGGTGACATTGTTTAAATAACTACAAGAGGTGCTATGATGAAAAAAAATCGGATAGTATTTACGTTAGTAGTAATAATTAGTATTGCTTATTTTTCGTTAGGGTGCGGAAATGATACTAAACAAAATGACACCAACTCCAAGCAAACTTCTGTCACTGTTGAAAAATCTGTGTTTAAGCAAATCGGATATTTTAAGACAGAACAACGTGACCGAGCATTTTGTATTTACACTACCACTAAAGATACAAAAGAAATGATAGATCATGCTAGAAAACTACAATATACTCCCGGACGTCAAACAGTTGTCCATTTCTTTGATTCAGAAAAATTTACACCTGATAATTCTTTGCAAACCAAATTTGAAGCTGGTATGTGGCTTGATACGCCTACATTTACTGACGAGTATCGTCAACACATGATAGGATCATATCAAAAAACAATTACTGCATCTGAAATTTGGTATGACAAAGATGGCGCCACAAAAGAAAAGATGGAAGGCACTGCTATTAAATAAAAAAAGACCGCCGGTGCGCCAACACCGAACGGTCATGTAATTTACCCACCAACCACAGCAGGACGATTACACTATGATTATATCATACTGTCATCAGCTCTGCTACTGCTTACTTAAAACAGTAAAGGAGTTGTTTTTTTATGATTACAAAAAAATATAACAATTGGTATGCTGTAATATATTATCGTGATGAATTCGGCAAAAAGAAAAAACGCTGGGTAAAAGCCGATCCGAACTCACAACGAGCTGCTCTAAAACTGGAAAAACGCCTTATTACAGAAATGGATCAAGGTAAATATAATCCTTCTTCTACATCACAGACCGTCGAACAATTTGCAGAAAACTATATGGATCTTGCTATAAAACCACATAAAGCAATCGGAACAATCAATGCATATCAATACGGTATAAATAATTTCATTAAAACTTTAGGACACATCAAACTTGATAAATTAACATCTACACAAATACAGACTTGGTGTAATACTGAAATGAATCGTGTCAAACCAACTACTGCCCGTGATTATTATAACGTATTGAATGCTATGCTAAAACAGGCTGTTAAATGGCGAAAAATTTCATATAATCCTTGTGACGGAGTAACTCCGCCGGCTTATAACAAACCAAACAGTAACGCTTATACTCAGGAACAAACAGCGAAAATATTTGACATAATGCAAGACTACGATATTTATATCTTCGTATTGTTAGGTGCATTATGTGCTTTGCGCAGCGGTGAAATGACCGGTTTGTGTTGGGACGCTGTTGATCTAAAAAACAAAAAAGCAACTATTTGTCGTCAGCTTATACGCTGTCCATTAGAAAAAGCAAAAAGTTTATCGCCAGATTCCCCTATAATCCCTTTATGGAACACGCTAAAAGATCATAGGTCAAAAACCGTTTTAGCTTTGGCACCTACAAAAACAGATGCCAGTTGTAACACAATACCGTTGCCTGATATAGTTATTGACGAACTTACTTTTTTACAAAAACAGCGTAAGTTACAAATGAAAACTTTCGGCGACTCTTATATTGATTGTAACCTCGTCGCCAGCTGGGCAGACGGGACACCATTCGAGCAAAACTATATTAATAAAAAATTTCATAAAATTATTACCGCTCATAACATTGCCACCGGCGAAAATCTGCCGGTTTATAGAATCCATGATTTAAGGCATACGGCAGCGACATTATTATTATCAAAAAAAGTAGACATTAAAGTCGTCAGCCGTGGATTACGTCATGCAAACGCTACTTTTACCCGCAACAAATATCAACACGTGTTAGATGACATGATGTCAGAACAGGCAGAAGTCATGAACAAGATGTTCGAATCCACAAAGAAAGAACATACTGAAATAATATCCATAGCAAAATAATAACCGCCCACTATGGGCGGTATTTTTATTTCTGAACTATCTCAAAACTCAATTTATTATATCGGGGTAGATAATGGGGTAGATAAATTAAAAATAAACAAAAAAACTGCGGGGCGAAAACCTCGCAACCCGCAGTATGACTTATTAGTTTTGGTGGAGACAAGCGGGATCGAACCGCTGACCTCTTGAATGCCATTCAAGCGCTCTCCCAGCTGAGCTATGCCCCCAAGACAATTAAGATTATAATAGAAAACAGCCTTACTTGTCAATATAATTGTAAAATATAACTCAAAAATATTGCAGTAGGTTAAGCACCGTGCTATAATGTATGACGCAAGCAAAGACGCCTGCCTTCCTGGGTCAAATCTGCCTTCAGGAAGGCAGATTTATTTTTTCAGGAGTGTTTGACAATGCGTTCTATCGAAACTACCGCGGCCAAGCTTTCTGTTTTCAAAATGACCTGGCCGATTTTCATTGAAATTTTGCTGCAGATGATGGTCGGCAATGTAGATCAATTCATGCTCAGTCATTATTCTCAAAAATCCGTTGCTGCCGTTGGTAACGCCAATCAAATCATCAACATCGTTATTATTGCCCTCAGCGTAATAAGTATGGCCGCAACAATCCTGATTGCCCAATACCGTGGTGCCGGTAATAAGGAAAAAGTCACGGAAGTTTGTACCGTAGCTCTTTTAACAAACTTCATTTTCGGACTTATCATCAGTTCAATTCTGTTTTGTTTCGACAACTTCTTTCTTGATCTGCTGGCCGTACCTGATGACATCCGGTCTGAAGCCGGCTTATTTCTACGCTATATCGGCTTGTTTATAGTGGTCCAGGCAGTATACATCTCTTTTATTTCTTTTTTCCGCGGTTATTCACTGCTAAAAGTAACGATGATGACTTCTATCATCATGAATGTTATCAATATTATCTGTAATGTTTTCCTTATTCATGGCTTCGGGCCCATCCCCCCCTTGGGAGTATTGGGAGTGACTATTTCAACCAACAGCAGTAAAGTACTGGGTCTGCTGCTGATTCTATATTTTTTCCGCCGTTTTATCAATCTGCCCTTGTCTTTTAAATATCTTCGTCCTTTTCCCAAAAAAACTTTGCACAATATCCTCTATCTGGGTCTGCCTTCCGGCGGTGAGTCGCTTTCGTATCAGCTGTCGCAGATGGTGATTATGAAATTTGTCAATCTGATGGGTTTAGTAGTCATAACGACCAAAATATATGCCTATATCATTGCTATGTTCTCATACATTTATTCGCAGGCTCTGGCAATGGCGACACAAATCATCGTTGGTTTTCTTCTAGGCCGCGGCGACCAGGAAGCAGTCAGCCAAAGAGTCTGGCAAACTGTGCGGTTAGCGGTGCTGATCAGCGGTACCCTGACAACGCTCTTATATTTCAACAGCGACCATATCTATGGTATATTTACTGATAACCCCGAAGTGCTGGAGTTGGGACGCCACATCTTTCTCATTGAAATTTTTCTGGAAATCGGCCGTGCCGTCAACATGGTTATGGTCATGTCACTGCAGGCTGCCGGTGACATCAAAGGTCCTGTAACAATAGGCTTACTTTCCATGTGGCTGGTTTCCGTAGCAGGTGCCTACTTTTTTGGTATCGTCCTCGATTTTGGCTTGATAGGTATCTGGATCGCTATGATGATGGATGAATGTTTAAGGGCCCTGATATTTATTTATCGCTGGCACAGTGGAGTCTGGCGTCACAAAAATCTTATTTAAAAGCAAAAAGAACGCAGATAAAATATCTGCGTTCTTTTTGCTTTTAAATTAATCTATATAGTTTTAATCTCATCAATTATTTTT
>OGPG01001412.1_pt1 | contig 17049 bp, 20 predicted proteins | sample 1552851 | NCBI WGS metagenome assembly OGPG01 (sample SAMEA2579909, study PRJEB22360) | human gut metagenome | biome: human gut; feature: human-associated habitat; material: faeces | place: Denmark | collected 2008/2010 | reverse complement strand
ATGCTCATGGCATACTGTTCCACGAGCTGTCGGCTGACAATCTTCTCACAGGAGCGTTCTTTCAGCCATTGATATGTTTCTGTATACACCTCATCGGCGAGAAGTTTTGTGCCGTCACGCTGTAATTCCTGCATGAATTCTCGCACAGGCGGTGTATCAGCCGACTCAATATCGGCAGGCTGCATCATGACCTGTGCTGTTTTGCCCTCTGCAATCTTCCCGGTGAGAGCCTTTCTTGGTCTTCCTGCACCCGCTCTTGCACCGCCACGGTTTGTGCCGTCTTTCGCCATGATGACATCACCTCCTGAAAATCAAAGAAATTCAAACAAAAGCGTAAAAATGGGTATAAAAAATCCCGACACGAATGTCGGGAAAGTTTCGTATTTATGGGGTTTTCAACATTTTTCGGCTTCAGGGGGGCAATACCCCCTTTGAAATTCGCTTTTTGTGCGTGAGAGGGCGCACCGGTATTCTCCTGATTCCCCTGTAGGGATAAATTGCCCCCCGGTGGCTATTTATAGCCATAAATCGGATTCTTATCCTCAGTCCATGTCTTTTTATCGTGACATTTTTTGCATAGAGCCTGATAATTACTCTCATCCCACATCAGCTGCTGGTCTCCTCGATGGGGAATCACATGATCGACCACCGTTGCCTTCACATACCGTCCGTCAGCCATACACCGTACACACAACGGATGCTTACGGAGGTAAGCCGCACGAGTTTTTCTCCACTTGCTGTTGTAACCTCTGCTTTCTGCTGATGGTCTGTCGGGGTGGAGGGACTTGTGTTCCTCACAATACTTGCTGTCAGTCAGATTGGGACAGCCGGGGTGACTGCATGGGCGTTTGGATTTTCGGGGCATAGTCTCACCTCCGGACATAGGAAGAACCTTCACAGATTTCTTCGTAAAGGCTCTTCACAGTTTTCTATGATATTATTATAGCACGTCCAATTCAAAAGGTCATCCGTGATTTTGGACACTTTACTTTCCGAACAAAAGAAGGGCGAGTTTAGCTACCGCACGATTTTTCTTTTTGTAAGCAGAAGTGCGTTCAATACTATACTTGTCACAAATTTCGGAAAGAGCATCATAGCGTTCATCATCTTCCCAATAAAACTGTTCCAACACAAAACGCTCATCCTCAGATAGCGTATCCCAAGCAGGCTGAAACCACTCCATGTATTCCTTTGCTTGACGATAACGCTCACGCAGAACATCAATCTCATCAATCGCAGAAGTCAGACCAATTTCGCCGGACTGCGGATTGAAATTGTCGTGCGGAATATCCGTAAACTCAGGACTGCTAATGGACACCATGTCATCGTGGATATTGGCGATCTCCTCATCAGTGTGTTCGATGATATATGCCATGCTGCTGTAATCCTTAAGAGCGTTGATAGCTGCTCCTCTTTTGTCGAGATACTGCCAGATAATATTCATAATCTACCTCCGAAAATATTTTTATTTCCATTGGGTTGTCATAGATTGTCTTTGATTTACAATGATTGTCCTATTTTTTTCATTTCTGCTTTAACAGCCTCCAGCAAGGTCGTCTGTATTTCATCCTTATCTTGCAAAGCTTTCAGAATTCTTTCATCAATCGTACCTTTGGTGATGATATGCTGAATAACAACAGTCGCAGATTTCTGACCTTGTCTGTATAATCTTGCATTTGTCTGTTGATAAAGTTCCAGACTCCAAGTCAGTCCGAACCAAACAAGGTAGTTTCCGCCGGATTGCAGATTCAAGCCATGTCCGGCAGACGCAGGGTGAATCAGTGCAACAGGAAGTTCTCCGTTATTCCATTTTTGGATACTGTCAGATTTATCCATTGTTGAAAACGGAATATGCAGCTTATACAGCCGTTCCTTAATTCGCTTCAAATCGTGCTTAAACCAGTATGCTACAAGTATTGGTTTTCCGTTTGCAGATTCAATAATATCCTCCAGTACGTCCAATTTCCGGTCATGTATCTGAACAGACTGCTTGTTGTCATCATAAATTGCACCATTTGCCATCTGCGACAGCTTGCTGCTCAGACTTGCTGCATTGGAAGCGGTTACTTCACCATCGGGAAGTTCAAGAATCATCTCTTTTTTCAATGCCATGTACTTTTCTTTTTCATATGCCGACATCTCGACAGTGTACTCACTCATGATAAGTTCCGGCATTTTCAGATGGTCGGTTGCCCTCATAGAAATTGTAATGTCGGAGATTTTTTCATATATAGCATCTTCCGCGCCGGGCAGAGGTTTGTAGGAATATACAATCATGCCGTTACGCTTGTTCGGCTGAAAGTAAGTATTTCTGAACTGCCCGATAAATCGTCCTAAACGTTCTCCCATGTCCAGCAGACGGAACTCCGCAAACAAGTCCATAAGTCCGTTGCTGCTTGGTGTTCCGGTCAGTCCGACTATCCGCTTCAATCGGGGGCGTACCTTCATCAATGCCCTGAAGCGTTTTGTCTGGTGGTTCTTGAAGGATGAAAGCTCGTCAATTACTGCCATGTCAAAATCAAAACGTCCCTGCTCTACAAGCCACTGAATATTCTCACGGTTGATAATATAAATATCAGCCCTCCTCCTGAGTGCAGCTTTTCTTTCCTCTGCCGTTCCGACAACAACTGAATATGTCAGGTGTTTCAGATGCTCCCATTTTTCAAGCTCCGCAGACCACGTATTTTTCGCAACCCGCAGAGGTGCAATGACCAAAACCTTATGAACATCAAAGCTGTCGTACATCAGGTTCTGAATTGCTGTCAGGGTAATAGTTGTTTTGCCGAGTCCCATTTCAAGCAGAACGGCAGCTACCGGATTCTGCTCTATGAACCGTATGGCGTATGTCTGGTAATCATGGGGTACGAATTTCATTTAGCACCTCCATAATTTGTTCTTTGCAATCAATGCAGTAAACCCGAAATCCTAACGCTTCCAGTTGCCTTTTCCGGCGTACTTGCAGCGGACGCATCTCTTTTCCGGGAGCTTTTAATTCCACAAAGGCAATCCTGCCGTTCGGCATCAATATAATTCTGTCGGGGACGCCTGATATGCCGGGTGAAACGAACTTCCAGCAAACTCCATCAAATGATTTTACTGCGGAAACAAGGGCTTTTTCAATGTCCTTTTCTCTCATAAGACCTCCTTTTGTGACGTTCATGACATTCTTCTGCTATACCTTTACTATAGATAAATTCATATATCTCATTTATATAAAGTAATATATACATAAGACTGACATAACCGTCACCTTAAATTTGAAAATGGCTATTTTACGTTAATTCAAGAAGTCCAGTTCTGCCTCTGTTTTCAATCTCAACCCTACCACAAAGCGACCATTGTTCTTTCTTGCTCTGCTGAATCCAGCATTTTCCAAAGCGGAATAGAAATCCGTTGTGCTTCTGGTATACAGATTGTTCCTTGCACAGTAACTGCGATAATCGCTGTAAAGTTCACCGGACTTCTGAACGAACGCTTCACCCACTTCGCAACATTCCGTAAGATACTGCGATAACCAGTCATTATCCTCTCTGTAGCCGTCGATTGCTGCTTTTACGCAATCGGGCATATCAATTTTGAATCCCTGCTTGTACACCTTTCTTGCACCCTCGATAATCCAAGAGAGAACCGAACCGCCAGCATTCTCATAAAGATAGTCGGCATAGTTCTTGATATCACCCGCACCCTCTATCACGGCTTTGAACGGAATCACGATCAACCTTCGCCATGTTCCCGCATCACAAGCGCCAACCTTCGGAAGGTGATTGGTATAAAGGACGAGAGTATGTGTCGGAGTGTAACTGAACGGATCCTTAAATTTCTTTTCTGCGTAAATATCATCCGTACTGCAAAGCTGCTTAACGTTAGCAGTATTCAGACGGGTACCTTCTTCCAGTTCGGCAGCGATCAGCAGGCGTTTTCCCTTTGCTTCAGCAAGTTCCGGTTTTACATTCCTGCGACATCCGACTGTAAGAGAGTCCGCTGAAAGATTGCCGCCGTAAGTTCCCATAACTCTTGAAATCACGTTCCAGAAAGTAGATTTTCCGTTCCTGCCGTCACCATGAGCAATGATGAGAGCCTCAACATAAACCTTGCCATAAGATGCCATGCCGCAGATAAGCTGCACATATTCGATCAGATCCTTGTCACTGCAGAAAATCTTGTCCAGCGTATCGCTCCACAAGTCCCTTCCTTCGTCATTCGGGTCAAACATGGTGCATTTCGTAATAAAATCCTCACAGCTATGCTCCCGTTTTCCGTTCAGCCCTTTGCGGATATCGAAAGTAAATGACGGTGTATTGAGCAGAAACGGCTTGTTGTCAATGTCCTTGATGTCAATTTCCAACATCGGCTCAGCCTCTTTCAAAGCTGCAGTGATTTGCCTTGATTCTCGACGTTTCATCACAAATTTATGGTAGGCAAGTGCGGCGGCATATTCCAGATAAGCGTTCATCTGCTCTTCGTTAAATTCCTGCATAGCCTTTTTTGCAGAATACTTTGTGAAAATCGGCATGGCATCGTATTCTTCCATAGCCTGCTGTGTGCGGCTGATCATTGCCTCTGCTTCGGAAAGCTGACGAGTGGTAAGTTCCTGAATGATACCATGGGATTTTGGCTTGGATTCTTCCCAGTGGATTCCGTTGTAGCAAAGATAATCCGTGTAAGGGGAGTAGCGGAGTACATCGTGATACTCCACTGCAAGCACGGACGCTTGCCCCACATCGGAATAGTCACCGGGTTTCAGCGTTTCGGCATTGCCGTACTCATCGGGCGGAATGTAGCCTTTTTGTGCAGAAACCTTCTTGTAAAAACGTTTTGCACTGTTCCAGATGGTTTGCAGTTCGCTGTCATCAAGAGGAGGATCGCATTTTGCCGCTTCTTCCAAATAGCAGGAATATGCTTTTTCCGTATCTCCAAGACGCTTGAGAACTTTTCCTGCATAGCGTGACATATGGTTGTTTCTGCCGCCTGCCGGAATTGTCCGGTTGTTTTCCGTCAGACAGAAATAGGTGTCAAGTTCCAGTTCACCGTCAATAATTTCTACCTGTTGTGTATCTGTTCCGAAGAAGAAACGTGCAGCGTCAAGTGCATTTTTATCAAAAAAGGGGAATACTTTCTGCACTTTTCGTTTAAGCATGGTGTATATATTCCAGTCTGTAACTGTGGTGATCTGAAAGTACACATGGAAGCGGGGTCTTGCGGATTTTGTACCTTTCGGCAGATTATGATGCCGGCTATAAGCAACTGCAAAAGCAACATTGGGAAATGCCGCTTTGATATCATCTACAGAAATCCAGTCAGACGGATTGTCAGAATGGTCATTATCGCAGTCCATGCCAAGGCAGTCAGACCAGATGAAGTTATCCTTGCTGCGATAGTGATTTTGGTATTCTGCCATAACATGGTCAAAGCGAACAGCGGCAGAAAGGCTTTGTGCATCAGTCACTTCGATTTTGTTTGGATAAAGGCAGTTCTGTGCATTACCGCTGCATTTTGCTGTGAAAAAGGTAAGTTTCATTTCCGTTCCTCCAATTTTTCCGTAAAATATCGGATTTTAAGATGCTTTCGTTTAGCACGGTCAATCTCTGATTGCATTCCTGCTGAGATGTTATCGCCGAACACCCACAGCTCCGCACATTTGCTCATCAACACCCAGTTCATGAAAATTGCTGTATCACGTTCTTCGGGAATGGTATCGTCCATAAACTGCGTAAAATAAATATGCGGCGTAATCGGCAGACAGTGGTTGTCTACGGCGAATCGGCTGTATCTCCTTGCATTCTCGGTATTCTTTTCGGTATCGCCGGAGTAGGGAGAGCAGATATACACGATAGGGCGGAAGGCGGCAGCTTTTGCAGCCGCCTTTTCCTGTTTTTCAAGACGAGTGAACGCCGCATACTCAGTGGGACTGAGATAGCCTTCGCTGTTATACAGATTTGCCATATTTCAGCCTCCTCTTTGCACACTTATCGCAGAGAACCGCTGTGCCGTACATATCGCCCATGCCGTCTGCAAATACAACAGACAGGTCAACAGCGACTTCCTTGCCGCAGTCAGGGCAGGTGCAGAACACATTTTCATCGTTCAGCTCTACCTTGATTTCAACAGCATCGTTGATATTTTCTTTTACATAAAACATAAGATTACCTCCATTTATTGCCCTCTTCAAAGGATTTTCGTTTTAACTGATACGCTTGGTATTTTTCATTGCAAAAAATAACTCGCACCACTTTATCGCTGCAAGGGTATGCTCACGGCTTTCGGTAAACCAGCCGTTGGTGTTCATCATTCTGCCAATATTTCGTGGGATGCAATACAGATTGTCCTTGCTGAAATCACTGCGGTCGGAATTCAGGAACGCAACAATGTATCTTGTTGGTATCAAGCAGCCATGATACTGCTCCCACAGAAGCCTATGTTTTGCTGTGTAATCCTTGCACTTGACTCCTGTATCACTAATCTTCACATAAGTGTAACCGTTCCGACTTACATACTCGTGACCGATTGGATTCTTATTCCATGTCTGCATTCCTTTTTTGAATGCCTGACGTTCGGAAATAAGGTGGAGAAATTTTACACAGTGTGATTGTATTCCTCGTGGCTTTTTTGCTGCATGAAATATTGCGTTAAAAGCGGTAGTGACTTGTTCGTAATTTTCATAGTTCAGGTAATTTTTATCCAGCCATGCATCTTGTTCCGGTGTGAATGGATGATGCTCAGCAGCAAGCCGCATATTACGGCACTTGTTTTTGATGCTGTAGAATGTGACATCACAGTTGAATGTCCGTCTGAAGCGGTCGGCAAGCTCCTCATAGGTGCCACTTCCGTGATTATCACGAAGCCACTGCTCCTCGGTTTCGGTGTAGTTATGCATCAGCGAATCAGCCTCTCAATCGTAGAATTCTGAAGCTTGCCCTCTGCTGCCAGCTTATCGGTTCTCAGAACAACATCGGCGTTGTTGATCATCTGCTTGGCAAGTGAAGAAATCGTTTGTGAAATCTCCGCTTCTTTCTTACGCTCCTCCACGCTCATATTTTCATCAGTTGCGATGCGGATTCTCTCGCCGAGAATCTCCTGTAATTCTATCAGTGTCATATCCTTTTCCTCCTAATCTTTCTTGTAAAATTCGCATTCATATCCGTCTGCTCTTAAAAGTAATCCTTTTGCCCAAGGCGGCGTTCTGCCCATCTGTTCGCAGACAGCTTTCAGCGACATTCGCTTGTCGCATTCAATAATCAATTCGTCATGCACGTGAGCAACGATAAAGCAATGTGATAAAGTCCGCATAGCATAGCAGAGAATATCTCTTGCAATCGCTTGAATAATATTCTCAACCAGCTTGCCACCGAATGTTTCCAGCCTTTCCCACTTCTTTGAAGCACCAATACCCATGTATGTGATACTTTCACCGCCAAACTGATTTTCACCGATTTTCGGCTTAACATAGGCGAGTCTACGCCCCGACGGAAGTTCAATAAACAGCATATTGGATTTGAAAATAAATGAAATTCCGTGTGTTTCAGTTTTAGTTTTTTCCTTGACAGCCTGTTTTGCCGCATCATCAACAGCATACCAGAAATGTACAATATTGGGATTAGCCGCTCGCCATTTATCCACCATAGGTTTCAGTTCTTCTTCCTTCATGCCGTTTTCAATAGCTCCCATTGCCTTTAATGCACCTACAGAGCCGCCATAGGAGCAGGACAATGCAGCTTGTTTTCCACGCTGTCGGAGGTGGCTGTTGACGCCGTGCTTCTCTACAGGAACGCCAAACATCTGCGATGCCGTTTCACAGTAGATATCGCCGCCTCTTGCAAAAGTGTCCAGTACCCATTGTTCTCCTGCGTAATATGCCGAGCAACGCATTTCGATACTGCTGAAATCAGCTACAATGAACTTATAGCCCTTTCTTGGAACAAAAGCTGTGCGGATAAGCTGCGAAAGCGTGTCCGGAACATCGTCATAGAACATCTCAACCTCATCATAATAGCCGTGCTTGACTGTCTCTCGTGCTTCTGTAAGGTCTGGAATATGGTTCTGCGGGAGATTCTGAAGCTGAATATTTCTGCCTGCCCATCGTCCCGTTCGTGATGCACCATAGAAGCTGAACATTCCTCTTGCACGATTGTCAGAGCAGGCTGTATTTTGCATAGCTGTATACTTCTTGACAGAGGATTTTGCAAGTTGCTGTCGCAGTTCCAGAACAGATTTTACAGGCTCTTGGGCTATTTTCAGTAGTTCCTTTATCTGCGTTTTTCCAAGTGAATCCGAGGAATATCCCTGTTGCTCCAGCCAGTCTAAAAGCTGATAGACAGAGTTTGGATTTTCAATTCCTGTCAATTTACACATTTCTGCCGACAGCTTTGCCTTTGCCTGTGCATCGAGCGTAATTGCCGCTTCCACAAGCTCCATGTCAACGGCAATGCCACGGTCGTTGATTTCCTGATCGAGATAGAATTCCTCCCAGATAAAATCGGGAACGGGATATTTTGAAAGTTTGCAGTCAATTGCTAATTCTGCTTCAACATCACGCTTGTTGTATTCTTTAAAAATTTTCCATTTTTCGGGAGTGTCGGCAGGTGAATGGAACTGCGGAACGCCATCAATTGTATCATAAGGAACACAAAAATATTTGATAAGTGCTTTTCCCTCAGCCATTTTCTGCTGTTCCAGATTCAGCACTTTTCCGACTTCTGCAAGCGATGACGGAAGTCCTAATGTCCTACAATGAATCATGGTGCAATGCCAATTTACAGGGCTGAGATGATTTCCGACAGTATCTTCTTTGATGCTGTAACTTTGAAAAAATGAAGGGTAGTTTTTAGCAAGATATCGTGATAAACAAACTCTTTCAAAATTCACATTAAAAGCACGTTTGATGATTGCTTCATCCGTCAATGCTTTTAAAATATCATCTGGAATCTTTTCGTTGTTTGCAACATCAACGCTCTGAACTTCACTGCTATCAATGCTGTAGCTGAACAGCAGAATATCGAAATATGGAGAATCTGCGTAAGCATAGACACCACATTTTGTAATATCACGGTCGCTTTTGGTTTCAATATCTATTTCCAGTTCTTTCATTGTCATCATATCCTTAATCCCGCCCAAGCTATACAGCCTAACTGCCCACCCAGCTAATCATTTTTTAGTCAAGAAAATCATCATCTTCATCGGCAAAGTCGTCCTCTGCACGAGATCTGCCGCCCAGCGGCTCACCGTCTTTAATCTTCTGAAGATTGTTGAGTCCGCAGGCGATTCCCTTGTTCCCATTGGAGTTGAAAGCGTAGAAATTGATAGAAGCTCTGCCATAAACACCGCTGTAAACCTCGCTGTGGTCAATGATCGGCTGTCGATCTGCGTCCACGATACCGGGAGCAGATGCGGAGTTTGCATTGATGAAGTAGCTGTTTGCATACGCTTCATCATCGGGACGTTCAAGATCTCCATCACGCAAAGGCGTTTTAATTGCCTTGAGTGACGGAACAGACTTGCCATTGCCCTTGAGCTTAGAAGCACCTTCCTCGTAGGCAGCCTGAATAGCCGCCTTAATTTTTGCGATGGTTCTGGTGTCTGATTTCGGGATAATAAGAGATACCGAAAACTTCGGAGTACCGCCGTTTATTGCCTTTGCCTCCCAAGCATTGCAGTAGCTCCAGCGAGTATCGGGACCTGTGATAACCTTCGTGGGATTTACGAATTTTGCCATAATAAAAATCTCCTTTATTCTTTAAAATCTTCTTGTGCAGGAGTCCATGCTTTCCGTTTATCGGAAACAGGAACCAATGTCGGTTTTCCTTGTGGTTTGTAAGTAAGCTCGCCGAGGACTTCGTCAAATTTTTTCTTGCCGCCGAGCAGTTTCGTCATAGCCGTGATGCCGAGAATCTCCGGTTCACTGTATGGATTTTTGCCATATGCTTTGACTGCTTCTGCAACTGCTTTTTCATCGGTGTACTTCCGTGTGGATCTTCCTTCAACCACTTTGTAGCCTGCCCACTGTTTGCCGGAAAGTGCCTGACTGAGGGCATATTCTTTCACATCATTTGCCCATGCTGCAAGGGCATCGGCTTTTTCAAGAACTGCTTCGATTTCGTTATCTTCCAGAGTTGCGGACGGTGCAAAATCATATTGTGCAAGCATAAGGTTGTATTCAGCTCTTTTGCGGCAGGTAGCTTTTATTTTACAGAAACGACAATGTTCTCCTGCACAAAATTCTCCTTCGCCCTTGGCAGCCAATTCAGCAGTAGGGCGGAGTTTATTTTCTGCCCAATCAAGCAACTCTTTAGCTGTTATGGTGTGTTCGCTGATATTGCCGATTCTTGGCTGAAATATGACTGTTTTGACCTCTGAGATGTCATACAGACTGTCGAATAGTTCCATTGCACCGAGGGCATACAGCATTATCTGGCTGTTGTTTTCAGCCGAAACAGCAACGCCTTTTCCATGCTTGTAGTCAATAACTGTCAGAATTTCATCGGCGACAATGATACAATCACCTGTGCCGAATCCATCAGGAACGTATTTGCTGAAATCAAGCTGCTGTTCTACCATGACAACAGGGTCGGTGTATTTAGAAATTTGTTCAGCGATGTACTGAACATAATCATCAGTGCAATCAGACATTTCCTGATCGAAGTAATCAAGATTTTCAGTCGGGTCGACAGCTTTAATTCCGAGCAGCCTGTTTACCTTAAATTCCGCAAGTTCATGAGCACAAGTGCCTTCTTTTGCATATTCCGTAGTGACATCCGGAATCTCAGCATTCAGCTTTGCGGACGGCGGACACGCCAGCCACCTTTCACTTGACGATGCAGAGAGTTTTGCGTGAGAACGAGTAGAATGTTTAACTGCCAAGTTCCTCTGCCTCCTTTAAAAGCACCGCATACTCTGATTTGGCAATGCTTGAGAGCTTTTCAGCGCCGTGCTTTATCAGAAGCTGTTTGACCTCGTCAGTGAATCCGGCTCTTGACTTGTTGGCAAGTACGGCTCTGACCTCCGGAAGTGTTACCGCATTTAGCGGTTCAGGTTCGGGAGCTGTTTCTGCTGTTTGATCTTCCACAGGCGGATAGATCTGCTCGAAGTCGTCCGGATCAAGCTTATCCGATGCTGTAAGTGCTTCGGCATATGCCTCCAGACTATCTCCGAGGTGGCGGACATCTGCGATGATGTCCAGTAACAATTTGATTTGACTCATGGGTTGACCTCCTTTTTGCGAAATTGTGAAAAGAAAAGTCGTCATAAATGTATGAAAGTGATTGAATTTTAAGGAGATTTATGGTATAATATTAGACAAGAACTATCAGAAACGGAACATTTCACATATTGACGGTCTTATTGCTTTCCACAAGTATCATTAAGAAGTAGTTTTTGTCGGAAGTCCAGTAGTCGCTTTTGTCGCCTTTGTCGGTATTTTGAAAATGAGGAGTAAAATCAATGAAAAAAGAAGAAAAATACAGATTGTGCGGCGGAACTTTTTTTGTTCTGCTTTCAGATGCAAGAAAGCCGCTGCTTAGTAAGAATGAGAATTATATGGGAAAAAAGAGTGGAATTACAGAGGTTGAGCTTCTCCTTGCCTTAACGAAAATTGTTGTCCCCGATATACCGAAGCCCATGTCGAGTGAACTAAAAACATTAAGGGACAATACCAGAGATTTTAAGTTTTTAAATCGGTGAAGCGTTTTAATTTCTTTTGTGGTCTTTTGTTCCCTTTTGTGCCCGATTTTTCGAGCTTTTTGAGTATCAAAAATTGAAAAACACCGAATTACAGCAGCTTTCAAGAATCATAAAAAACCATGTTTTTTGGTAGACTTTCGGTAGATTTGTGGTAGACAAAAGCCGATAACTTGACTTGGTAGACCTACGGTAGACACACGAAATAAATTTAGTTTCCTGCGAAAAATGCCGATTTTTGTAGAAGAAATTGGCACAAAGGATAGGAAATGTCTCGTGTATTTGCAACACAAGAAAATGATAATCTATTGTTACAGATAAAGCGGATTTGTGCTTTTGACCTCTAAAATCAAATCAAAAAATCAATCATTTGGCGGACGATGTTCCATATAATTGGAGCGTTATCCGCTATTTTTATGCCTGAAAACCGAATACAGAGATAACGCTCCTCAGCAATGGGGGGCATTTTTTATTGTCAAAACTTATGAATCCCAGAATCACCATAAATATCAGGCTTGATAATCATAGCTGCACATTATTTTGCTGATGTATCACTTTATCACATTATATCATGTCTGCTGTTTTAATTAAGCAAAATGAAAAATAGGAGGTTTTTTATGTCTGAACGCCAGATCATCACGATCAGCGATGATAAGCTGTCATGCGAAGCAACAGCTATACTGCTGAGAATGCTCAATTTTCCCGATACGGACTATCATACCGCAGAGGAGCTTTGTCCGTTCTTTGAGAATGATTCTCTGAAAACTATCAGGAACGCTCTGAACGAACTTTACAATGCAGGCTACCTCCGACGCAGCGGTAAGACCTATATGGTCAATAAGGTCAGGATCACACAAATGAAGCTCACTTGAGCTGAAAACAGGAGGAAAATGGATATGTCTGCTAAAAAAATAAAAAAGGTCAAAACAACGCCATCATCGGTGTGCCGTGTCAATAAAAATGCAAACTATACAGTAATGAGCAACTATCATCTGCGGTCAACTAACCTCAGTCTGAAAGCAATCGGGCTTCTGAGTAAGGTTCTTTCTTTGCCGGAGAATTGGGATTACTCTATCTCAGGTCTGACAGCTATCTGCAAAGAGAAAGAAACAGCGATCAAGGCAGCATTGGACGAACTGAAGCATTGGGGTTACCTCACTGTGACTAAGCTGATGCCGAATGAAACGAAGAGCGGTCGTATAGAGTATGTCTATGACTTCTATGAGTATTCAGAAAAGGATTCGCCTGATGCAGATCGGGACGATGATGATACATACGATGAGGACGAAGAAACATCCACTGCCGAAGTAAGCTCCATAAAAAAAGCTCCGCAAGGAGCAGAAAAACAAGGCATAGAAAATCTACCTCTTGAAATTCTACCCGTAGAAATTCAAGAGGTAGAAAATCAGGGACAAATAAATACTAAGAAGATAATAAAGAAAAATCAAATACTGAGTGATCAAGTATCTATCAATCAGTCCCACTCCGTTAGCGGAAAAGCTGTTGAAAATGATGAAAAACAGACAGACGGACGGATTGACGGATATATCTGCGAAAAAGAGATTTATACCGAAGTAGTGAAAAACAACATCGACTTTTCCTACTTTGCAGAATGGCTCGGTGATGAGGAAGAAGCTGAGGAGATCGTTCAGATGATCGTTCGGCGGATATGTTCCCGAAAGAAAACGGAGCGTATCTGCGGACAGGACTTCCCCAGGGAAGTTGTCAAGTCCGCTATGCTAAAGGTTGATATAAACGTTCTTGAAAATGCTATTGAGCAGATGAAGCGTACAGACAATGTGCGGAACTATGAGAGTTATCTTATCAGCACTCTGTTCAACGAAGCCAACGGCAAGCGTTTCAAGGAAAATGCTGAGGGACGATGGGCTGAGTATGCTGTCAAGAGAGATTTTGGCGGTTATGATGACTGAACGTTCCTGAGAGGAGGTGGTGGCTATGGAAGGGGAGAAGAAACCGGACGTAGCTGCTTGAAAGACGGCAAATGAGCTTTTTTGAAAGGAAGGTGAAGATCATGGCTAAGTCTATTCTGACACCGGAGGGCGATCTCGTCAACTACGATAACCTGATTGCGGTCAGCGTCGAAGTGCGTCCTGTCGGTGTCGATGAGGAGCATTCGGAAGATGAATACTGTATCGTTGGCACAGATGTGACCAACAAGGAAAATCTGCTGTATCACTCGCCCGACTATGACAAGGTGATGAGTGTCCAGCGTGACATTACCCGTTGGCTCCAGAGTGAAGCATTTTCAACTTTTGAGATGCCGACCGCAGACGAAGGCGGTGATGCGTAATGCCGTCCGACTATGAGAACGGTGCGAAGAAAACCATTGACATTTCAATCAAGGCGGAGAAAATGACCGCTGATGTGCTGAAATCGGCATTGCAGGAGTTTATGTCGGGCAAGGCAGAGAAAAAAGGGCGAATGACCTATAAGCAGTTGCAGGCTAAGTCGCCGTCAAAGCTCGACAGCATTGAGGTTTCAGACCGAAATATCGGGGATTTCCTGAAAACCGCACGAAAATACGATGTGGATTTTGCTCTAAAAAGAGATAAAAGCACCTCGCCGCCTACCTATCATGTTTTCTTTTCCGCTGCTAAGACAGAGGATTTCAAGAGGGCATTTTCGGAGTATGTCGGCAAGGACCAGTGCAAGACACCGAAGCGTGGTGAGTTTACCCGTGAGAAGATGCAGCAGCAGGCTCAGAAACTCAGGAGCAAACCTCGAAAACAGAAACAGAGAGAAAAAACAAGGGAGAACAGACGATGATCTACGGCTATTTCATGCCTGTGCCCGTTCCACGGGCAAGGGACGATGATGTTTTTACGGCGGTTTTTGATGCCGATACCAACAGAAAGGAAAGGTCTGCGAATTGCAGATCGACACGAGAAAACTCAAAAAGCTGATCATCAAGGCTATCCCCTATGTAGCTTTCTCTTATGTGGGTAACCTGATTGGCTTTGCGTACCGAACCGCTGAGGGCGACGGCTTTCAGGAAAAGCTCCTGCCCTTCATGAGCAATCTCGGTGTGGCATTTGCAAGAATCATTCCCAGTTTACACCCGTTTGATATTCTTTTCGGCTTGGTTCTTGCGGGTGTAATGAGGCTCGTCCTCTATGTCAAGTCGAAAAACAGGAAGAAATTTCGCCAGGGTGAGGAGTACGGCTCTGCCGTATGGGGCGGTGAAAAGGATATTGAGCCGTATATGGACTTATCCTGCCCCGAAAACAATGTAATTCTCACAAAGACGGAATCTCTCACAATGGGCAAGCCCTCTGCACCGAAGTTTGCGAGAAATAAAAATATCCTCGTTATCGGTGGCTCAGGCTCAGGTAAGACACGATTTTTCGTAAAGCCGAACCTGATGCAGATGCACTCCTCCTATGTAGTCACCGATCCGAAAGGCACGGTGCTTGTGGAGTGCGGAAGAATGCTCCAAAGGGGCCGCCCGAAACGAGTTGACGGAAATGTTGTGTACCGCAGGGACGATAAGGGAAACTATCTGAAAGATAAAAAAGGCAGATATATCCCTGTCTATGAGCCTTACAAGATCAAGGTGTTCAATACCATTGATTTTGCGAAGTCGATGCACTACAATCCGTTTGCTTACATCAGCAAGAAAAACCGTGAGAAGGACATTCTCAAATTCGTGGAAGTCCTTATCAAGAATACTTCTTCTTCTCAGCAGCCGTCCGGCGATGACTTTTGGGTGAAAGCAGAGAAACTGCTCTATACTGCGTATATTGCACTGATTTTTGCTATGTACCCCGAAGATCAATGGAACTTTGAAACGCTGATCGACATGATAAACAATTCGGAGTGCCGTGAGGACGATGAGGAGTTTAAGAACTGTATTGACCTTGAATTTGAGATCGTGGAGTGCTGGCTGAACGGCACAAAGCACGAAGATCCCGAAGTCATGGCTGATTACGGTGACATCTTTGAAACGAAACCCGATGCCGAACAACGGCGCTTGGGTGCATTTGCACTCAAACAATTCAAGGCGTATAAGCTGGCAGCCGGCAAAACAACGAAATCCATTTTGATTTCCTGTTCTACCCGCTTAGCACCTTTTGCAATAGATGAGGTATTGGAAATTACAAGCTATGATGAACTTCACCTGGATAAGCTTGGAGATGAATTATCAGCGTTGTTTGTTATCATTTCCGATACAGATGCTACCTTCAATTTCCTGGTAGCCATTCTATATTCTCAGATGTTCAATCTGCTTTGCACCAGAGCCGACAACAGCAAGGGCGGCAGATTAACATATCATGTTCGCTGCCTTCTGGACGAGTTTGCCAACATCGGTGAAATTCCAAATTTTGATAAGCTGATTGCCACAATCCGAAGCCGTGAGATCTCCGCAAGCATTATCTTGCAGGCAAAATCACAGTTAAAGGCAATCTACAAGGACAATGCGGACACAATCGAAGGCAACTGTGATACGACATTGTTTCTTGGTGGAAAGGAAAAAACCACGCTGAAAGAAATTTCAGAAAGCCTTGGCAAAGAAACCATTGACAGTTTTAACACGTCCAATACCAGAGGGCAGTCGGAAAGTTACGGACTGAATTATCAGAAACTTGGAAAAGAACTGAAAAGTCAGGACGAACTTGCCGTGATGGACGGCGGAAAATGTATCTTGCAGCTTCGAGGAGTGCGTCCGTTCTTCTCGGATAAATATGATATTACCCGCCACAAAAACTATTGTCTGCTTTCAGATGATAACCCGAAAAATGAATTTGACATTGAAAAGTATGTAAGTGAGAAAAAGAGAATGCACAAATCATTTTCGGTAAGCGAAACATTCGATCTGATTGAATGCAGCGGACAATCTGAATCCACATAAGCCGCAGAAAGAAAAAGGCTGTGTGAAGCTGTAACAATTAAATCTGCCAAAAATGGCAGTCGGTGAAGAACACGGAACAAAGAAAGAATCGTGTGAAGCCGCAGCGGACGATGATTTTATTTGAAGGAGATTTTACCTATGAACAACATGAACGTGACAGCAGAAGCTGTACAGACAACAAACGTATCTCAGCCGAAGCACAAGTGGCTCGCAAAGGGCAGCCGCTTTGCAAAGAAAGCAGTCCTCACTGCAACTATGATGTCCTCTATGGCTGCTATGTGCACCACACAGGCATTTGCAGCAACCGGTGTTGTAGACACCTCCAACTTTATTACCACAGCCTGCACGGTACTCAAGTCCGTTATCTGCCTGATCGGCGGCGGTGTCGGTGTCTGGGGCGTTGTCAACCTCCTTGAAGGTTACGGCAATGACAACCCCGGTGCAAAATCGCAGGGTATGAAGCAGTTCATGGCAAACCGCCCTCTCGCAAATGCGCACGCTGCTCGATG
>OGPG01001388.1_pt1 | contig 17300 bp, 15 predicted proteins | sample 1552851 | NCBI WGS metagenome assembly OGPG01 (sample SAMEA2579909, study PRJEB22360) | human gut metagenome | biome: human gut; feature: human-associated habitat; material: faeces | place: Denmark | collected 2008/2010 | reverse complement strand
CTGAGAGAAATTCTATCTATGTTTCCTTCAATCAGGATAAGGATTTACGTGAAGCTATCGCACGAACCGGCGTGAAAATTCTGGGAGCCAAAGGCGATTCAGCCTATTTTATCGGTGGTGAAGACGCCGCCACCCGTGCTACGGACGGTAGTGCGACTGCAGGACGTAACTATCGCTTACAAGGCAAGAACATCAAAGTAGCAGGTACAGATCCTGCTGTAGGTATCGTCTTGATTGATGAAAAAGGCACGGAAACGAAGCTACCGATGGATATGATAGCAGTAAACAACCCTTCGGAAGTACTGGTACTCCTACCGGCAGACCTGACAGACGGAATATACAAACTGCGACTGACCACACAATATACCAGTGGCAACCGGCAACTGAAGACACCACATGTCATCAGCCAAACCATCGTAATAGGCAATACAACCGAGGGCGACGGAGATATTGTGGACGACCCGACAGCATAAATCATACCGCATCGCTTCCCTTATGCAGGGGTGCATCGATATCTTGTGCAGTTCTGCACAAGGTGCCGGTGCACCCCTGCACAATGCGGCAATGCAACCAAGCTCTAAAATTACTGATAAACCTGTACCGGAAGTTCTCCCCTTAAAGCCCCCAAAGCATTCAATGCCAAAGCCTCCATCTCATCTTCTCCCGGATACACGAAAACGGGAGCAAGGAAAGAGATACGTTCCCTTAAACGGGAAATTACATAATCGGAATAGGCAATGCCTCCGGTCAGCAGGATGGCGTCTACCTTTCCACATAAAACAGTAGAGGCAGCACCGATACTTTTGGCCACATTGTAGATCATGGCATCGAGCACCAACCGGGCATGGTCATCACCTGCCTCAATGAACTGAATAATGGCAGGAATATCAGTAGTTCCCAAATGGGCGGTAAGCCCGGCACGACCCGAAATTCGTTTCTTCAATTCATCTTTGGTGAATTTCCCGCTGAAACAAAGGTCTATCAGTTGTCCGGCAGGAAGAGTTCCGGCTCTTTCGGGTGAGAAAGGCCCTTCGCCATCCAATGCATTATTGGCATCGACTGCACGCCCATGACGATGGACTGCAACGGAAATGCCTCCTCCCAAATGGCAGACGATCAAATCAAGATCTTCATAACGAGTGCCATGTTCGGCAGCATAACGACGGGCAATAGCTTTCTGATTCAGTGCATGCCAGATAGTGATACGCGGCATCAAAGGCGAACCGGTAATACGGGCAACCTCTTCCAGTTCGTCCACCACACCCGGATCTGCAATAAACGCCCGGCATCCGGGTAAAGCTGCGGCCAATTCATCGGCTATCAAACCTCCCAGATTGCAGGCATGTGTACGCATAGCGTGAAGGGTATCCCGCTTCATGGCTTCGTTAACCTCATAAACTCCACCGGGAATAGGCTTCACCAAGCCTCCGCGTCCAATGACAGCATCGAACCGGAAAGGAATATCGTTTACCTCCAACTCTCGGAGAACAAGCGATTTACGAAATTCGAACTGATCGATCACCCGGGGGAAGGCAGACAACTCTTCCACCGTATGGCGAATGTTGCGTACCAACAAAGGAGTTTCATTTTCATAAACAGCGATCTTTGTTGAAGTGGAACCGGGATTGATAACAAGGAGCCTTTCCCCCCGTCCATTCTTCACAGAAGACGGAGTAGAGCTTATATTCAGTTTATCCATATTCTTAGTTTAATTATGATCATCATTCGGAGCATCTTCCTCTCTCTGCCGACCGGGTAGAAGCCGTCAGGCACGCCATCGCAATACTATAATACTTGGAAAGTCCGGAATCACTGCGTGACGGTAACACCACCGGGCAAATGGGGCCTTGCAGCAATCCTGCCATATCGGCTTTGGCAAACAACGAAACAGATTTATAGAAAGCATTGCCCGACTCGATATTGGGGAATATCAATACATCGGCCTGTCCGTTGATGGGCGATACAATTCCTTTAATATCCCCGCTGGCCTGCTCGCAAGAGGTGCGTACATCCAACGGACCATCGATAATCACATTACCAAACTCTCCGGCTTCGGCCAACTCCACAATATTAACATAATCGAGCGAATGGGGAAACTTGGCACTTACCTTCTCCGTACAATGGATCAAAGAGATACGGGGTTGTTCTATCCCAAACCGCCGGCAAGTACAGATGGCATACCATATCATCTCAATGCGTTGTTGCAAAGTGGGACGAGGAATAACAGCAGCATCTGAGAAGAACAATAATTTATCATACGTCGGAATCTGCATTACGGCCAAATGAGTCAGAATCTTCCCCTTAGGCAGCAAGCCTTTCTCCTTGTCGAGAATGGCATGAAGCAAATTGTCAGTATTGATAATACCTTTCATCAGAATATCGGCTCCCCCTTCCCGAACAATACGAACAGCTTCACGCGCTGCCTCATCGGGATCTTCAATGTGAAGGGTCTTCACATATTCCGGGTACTTCTGCAGACTGGGATACTTTTGCAGGATGGCCGAGTCACCAATCATCAGGAATTCCGCAATCTCTTCGTCGAGTGCACGGGCAATGGCATATTCTGTATTCGGATCGTTGGCACAGACAACGGCAATCCGTTTCCGCCGGTTTAAGGTTTTGAGATGGGCTGTCAGTTGGTCAAAGTTTCTAATAGGTTCCATAACGTTAGATTTTTAGCAAATATCAGAAAAAGGATCGAGAAGTACATCATGGAATACTGAAAAAATAGACAAACCGAGTAACATTTTGATATAATACAACGCTTTCATTTCTACGGATGCAGGTAATTTCGTTTTTTAATGTAAATTTGTGTCCTGTTAAACTCCTATAATCAAACAGAACCATGAAAACAAAAACATTTCTCGCTCTTTTCTGCCTGTTGTGTATCAGTTCAGGCTTTTCATCGTGCCAACGTCATTCATCCGACCAGTGGAAATTGGTTTGGGAAGATAATTTCGACCAGAAAACAGGTTTTGATCCACAGGTCTGGAGTAAAATACCACGTGGCAAATCAGACTGGAATAACTATATGACCGACTTCGATTCCTGTTTCGACATGCGTGACGGCAATATGGTGCTGCGAGGCATCATCAATTACAGCCAGCCCAATGATACAGCACCCTATCTAACCGGAGGAATCTACACCAAAGGGAAAAAAGCATTCAGCAACGGACGCCTCGAAATACGCGCCAAACTGAACGGTGCACGTGGTGAGTGGCCAGCCATCTGGATGCTCCCGATAGATGCTCCTTGGCCGATGGGTGGAGAAATCGATATCATGGAACGTCTGAATCACGATACAATCGCTTATCAGACTATACATACCAATTATACGCACAATCTGGGTATCAAAGACAATCCGTTATCACACTCCGTAGGTGCGATCAATCCCGACGACTACAATGTATATTCAGTAGAAATGTATCCGGACAGCATTGCATTCTATATCAATGATACACATACTTTCACCTATCCCCGCATCGAAACAGACAAAGAAGGGCAGTTTCCTTTCGACCAGCCTTTCTATCTACTGATCGACATGCAGTTGGGTGGCTCGTGGGTAGGGGCTGTAGACCCGAAAGAACTTCCGGTGGAGATGTATGTAGATTGGGTAAGATTCTATCAGAAAGAGAAATAGAACCTTTTTACCCTACAAGCGTTAAAGACAAATCAGATATCAGCTTATTAAATCACTTTATTAAATGAACTTACAATTTCCCCCATTTCTGCACGAAGGCGATAAAGTAGCCATCGTATCGCCTTCAAGCAAAATAGACAGTATATTCCTGAAAGGTGCCAAGACGCGTCTCAGCTCCTGGGGACTTACTCCTGTCATGGGAGATCATGTCCGAAGTTCATGGGGCTCGTATGCCGGTGCCACCCATCAGCGCCTCAAAGATTTTCAGGCAGCCATGGACGATGAAGAAATTAAGGCCATCTTGTGCAGCCGTGGTGGTTACGGAGCGGTTCACTTGCTGGATAAGCTGGACTTCACACGCTTTCGTAACCACCCGAAATGGCTGATCGGGTTCAGTGACATCACTGCGCTCCATAACTTATTTCAATACAATGGTTTTGCCTCACTCCATGCTCCCATGGCACGCCATCTCGCTGTAACAGGAGAGGAGGATCCATGTTCATTATATCTCCGCGACATTCTTCTCGGTAAACTGCCCGGATATAAATGCCACCGCCATAAGTTGAATCATCTGGGACAGGCCAAAGGCATCCTGCGAGGCGGCAACATGGCTGTGTTCCACGGTCTCCGCGGAACACCATACGATATTCCTCCCGAAGGTACGATCCTCTTCATCGAGGATGTGGGCGAGCGTCCTTATGCCATCGAACGCATGATGTATAACCTGAAATTGGGAGGCGTACTTGAAAAGTTATCCGGACTTATCATCGGACAATTTACCGAATACAAAGAAGACTATTCACTGAAAAAGGACCTTTACAGCACACTGGATGCCTTGGTGAAGGAGTATGACTTCCCCATATGTTATGACTTTCCGGTGGGACATGTGACAGAGAACCTACCACTAATCAACGGTGCGGAAGTGGAGTTCGTATCCGGAAAGAAAGGAGTGGAATTGTTAATAAACCCTCCTATCTGACTCACCCTACAGTGAAAATCATTAATTTTGAGGCTTTAAACTCCAAAAGCATAATTATGAAAAGAAACTCTATGTTCATACTGTCAGCTTTCATCCTGTTTTCTGCTTTCTCCTGCGGAACAAACGGCAGCAAGACCACTTCGACCGACATCACCGAGAAAAAGGTAATTGTCCAAGTGCCCCAATTTGACGCAGACAGTGCTTACAAGTACATACAGGCGCAAGTCGATTTCGGACCGCGCACACCAAATTCTAAAGGTCATGTTGCCTGTGGAGACTACCTGGCCGCCAAACTGGCCGAACATGGAGCCAAAGTGATCAGCCAAAACGCTGAATTACCCGCATACGACGGTACACTGCTGAAAGCACGCAACATCATAGGATCTTTTAAGCCCGAAAGCAAAAAACGCATCGCACTCTTTGCGCATTGGGATACCCGTCCATGGGCCGACAATGATCCGAATGAAAAGAATCATCACACACCGATACTGGGCGCCAATGATGGAGCAAGCGGAGTGGGTGTATTACTCGAAATTGCCCGCCAGATCAATCAACAGCAACCGGAACTGGGAATCGACATCATCTTTCTGGATGCGGAAGATTACGGAGCACCTCAGTTTTATACAGGCGAACATCGGGAAGACCAGTGGTGTCTCGGCGCACAATATTGGGCACGAACCCCGCACGTAGATGGCTATAATGCCCGCTTCGGAATTTTACTCGATATGGTGGGCGGCAAAGATGCTACTTTCTTTAAAGAAGTATATTCCGAGAAATATGCCAAAGGTATCAACAAGAAGGTATGGAAAAAGGCTAACGACGCCGGATACGGACGTTACTTTATTAACGAAGTAGGCGGTCAGATCACTGACGATCATCTGTTTATCAATCGCTTGGCAGGTATCCCGACTATCGACATCATTCCAAACGACGAAAATTGTGAACTGTCCAGCTTCGGACCGACCTGGCACACCGTGAATGACAATATGGATGCCATCGACCGCTCTACACTCAAAGCTGTGGGACAAACGGTACTGGAAGTTATTTATAACGAGAAATAATTATTTATCATGTCAATCAACGAATTACAAGACGAAGTCGTTGCTGAATTCAGCGACTTTGATGACTGGATGGATCGCTACCAGTTACTTATCGACTTAGGAAACGAGCAGGAACCGCTCGACGAGAAATATAAAACGGAACAGAATCTGATTGAAGGTTGCCAAAGCCGTGTATGGCTTCAGGCAGACGAAGTAGACGGGAAAATTATCTTTAAAGCAGAAAGCGATGCACTGATCGTGAAAGGCATCATAGCACTGTTGATTAAAGTCGTATCAGGACATACCCCCGACGAGATTCTTAATTCGGAACTCTACTTTATTGACAAAATCGGTCTGAAGGACCACCTATCCCCCACTCGTAGCAACGGATTGTTGTCGATGGTGAAACAAATGCGGATGTATGCACTCGCATTCAAAGCCAAAGAGGCCAAAGGCTAAATCTCCAGATAAGGATGTGTCAGGACTCGTATTCACCACAGATCACACTGATTTACACAGATAGATATTACTGGTTATCAGCAGATTAAAATCATCCTGTGTTAATATCTGCGTAATCTGTGGTGAATTATGACGTACCTCCATCTTCTTCATCCACCTGATACTCCAGAATATCCCCCGGCTGGCAATCTAGCACTCTACAGATCGCCTCAAGGGTAGAGAAACGAATCGCTTTGGCCTTTCCCGTTTTCAGGATAGAAAGGTTGGCAGGCGTAATGTCAATCTTCTCTGCCAACTCCCCCAAAGATATTTTTCTTCGGGCCATCATTATGTCAAGGTTTACTATTATAGCCATAATTCTATTAATTTTTCAATATTCGGATTCAGATAGTAAGATCTTGTTCTTCTTTCATCTTCAACCCGATGGCGAATACCTCGCCTACAATTAGTGAAACCAGTCCCAGAATGACCAGCATCACAGAATCTATGCTTGTCTCCATAGAATATCCGGACAACGAGAAGACTGAAGACAACTCATAATCATTCATCAGGGCCGGCACTGCCTCACTAATAAAGTTCAGCAACAAGGCGACTCCCAACCATCGCAACCGACGGACATTCTTCCAATTAAAAATATCCGATTTATTGATAGCTACAATCAGCTGAATAAAAAGCACTGTTGACGCAATGATGGCAAAAACAGCCAGAAGCCCGGAAATCACCTGGGCAACCATCATCCAGGTACTCCTGTCGACTTTTACATTCGTAACCATCTGTGTATAGGCAACGGGGACATAAGAGCCGGTCTTTTCATTATAGACAGAATCTTTAAAGGACGAAAAATCCTTGGGCATCAGTGTGGCAATCCGAAAGTTGATAGCCTGCTCTACACTTTGATTACCGGAATGACTTATCTTCATCCCTTCGGAAAAGCCATGACCGAAATCACGCCCCATATTAAACACCGAATAACAGAATACCAGAAAAACCAGTAAACATAGTATGTTCAATCTTCTTTTCATATTATGACTTATTATTCAATCTTTATCGTTTATTTTCATTCATCTTTCCGCCACGTTCCCGGAACCGTAACCTGCTTTATCCGAAGAAAACAGCCTACGAACACCATAGCCGCCACTGCTATCAATAGATAATAGGGAGTCGTACCCGTCACATCCCTGATTGTATCTGCATCGGGATAGGTCAGACTCAGCATGACAGAAATACTGTTGTTCACAATGTGTATCAGGATACAAGGAATCAGACTTCGTGTCCGATAATAAACCCATGCCAGCAAAAGGCCTCCAAAGAAGGCTGCAACTATCTGAGCCGGATTCAAATGAAATACTCCGAAAAGCAGTGCCGAAAGGAAGATGGCTTTCCGGGGAGAATAGCGTTCAAGCAATGCCTTAGTGGCACCACCACGGAACAGAAGTTCCTCAAGAATCGGCCCCAACAAAGTAATGGCCACAATGCCTAACCAACCGGACTGGAGAGCGTCGAACTGCTGTTCCAGAATATCAGGTACCCAAGATAAGACGGCAGTCAACATATCCATCAGGACAGTCATCGACAAGCCTATCAGAAACGTTATGATCAGAAATGGAAATGAAATGAATGACCAACTTGTCTTGTCTTTGGGTATATAGTGTGCTTTCCATAAATAAAAAAACATCACTGCCATGGAAAGCAGCATCGAAGGAGCCAATGTCAACTCCGAAACCCGGGTGGCATCTACGCTCCCACCATTCATACGGGCAATGATAGTAAAAGGAATACCGATCAGCCCACCGCAAACAAGTTGGATTCCCAGATAAATCAGAATTAATTTGATCGCCGTTTTCATTCAGTCTTATGTTTTAAATATGTACAAAGATAACGGTTTTAATTGACTACTGCTTCGGTAGAAGAGCTATTTGTATGGTGACCATGCAAAACTGAACTACATACAAACAAAGCTAACATGGAGATGGATACTACCAACATCGTAATGCTCATCAATGACTTTCTCATAAAACTTACTTTGAAGATTCGTTATGTTATTCAATAATAATTTATCGTTTTTCGATATGCAAAGATTCATATTAATTTTCATCTAAACAAGTAATTCGATAATTATTTATCGATAAACAATAAATATAAAATGTTTTTCAATATTTGTAGAGGATAAACGCTGATATAAAGAAGCCTCAAAGAACCAGCGTCAGGGAGGGTATATCCATTTGATAGTGTATTACGCCTTTAGACGTCACTCTGCCACTATTCATCCTAATCTACTGACACGCACTAAAACACAAATCATCAAACAGGAAGAAGAAAATGCATACAAGACGCATATAACATGCAATAAGATGCAACATCGACCGAAGATTTCCAATAAATATGCATGATATCTTTAGAAGAGAGGTCACATACCATTAAAAGAAAGACATCATTGGGTTAAAACAAAAGCTTCATTAGTTCAAAACTTCACCTGCATGAAGCCGGAAGAGAGACAAAAGAGGACATTTGCATGCCTGCAATCATTTTTCAGCACGCATAGAATGATCGGGGAGGAAATAACGATTTGCACCTTAAAACAGAATATTCTGCAAATTAAAGAACACAGAACAGGCTCAAAACAGAACAAGAGACATGTATTATCCGCAATCAGGATGACTATCTGAAAAACCGAATTCACAAAATAAGCTCCTATTTAAGAGCCGGAAGATAACGGGCCGAATATAACTCACTCAGTGGCAAACAAAAAATACAAAATGTCAATTGACATTTTGTATTTTCCCCAAAAGCGCTTCCACATCGGCTGCATCCTGATGAAGCTGCGCTATCAATCCTTCAATCCCATCGAACTTCAGCTCCGGACGGAGATATTTTACAAAAGAGAGGCGGATAAATTTATCGTAAATATCGGAATGAAAATGGAGGATATTCACTTCTATCGAACGTTCGGGACCATTCCCTATCGTGGGACGAGTACCGATATTGAGCATACCATTATAAGTATACCCGTCGAACGTGACATGAACTGCATAGACACCATCGGCAGGAACCAACTTATCAGGATCGTCTACACTGAGATTGGCCGTAGGGAATCCGATTTTCCTTCCTACCTGATAACCGCTCACCACCGTACCATCCAGAAAATAGTCGTAACCCAGACAACGTGCAGCCCGATCTACTTCGCCCTGATGCAACATCTTACGAATGACAGAAGAGCTTATATGAAGATCATCACACACACAGGCACGAGCACGAATCACCTCTATTCCCATTTCAGAGCCATAACGGCAATAATCCTCAAAGCCTTCACTACGATTGTGTCCGAAGCGGTGGTCATATCCGATGACAAGTGTCTGCACCCGATAACGGTCTCTCAGGATATCGGACATAAATTCATGGGCAGTCAGATGTGATACTTCACGTGTAAAATCAAGCATAAAGCAATAATCCACGCCCGTTTCTTCAAGCAGCGCCAGTTTCTCTTCCGAAGTGGTCAATAACTCCGGACGATAGTCTGCATTCATCACCTTACGAGGATGAATGGGAAAAGTAATCAGTGCAGAACGCAATCCACGAGCCGCAGCCAACTCTCTGACTTGTTCTATCAGAAAGCGATGCCCCATATGTACTCCATCGAAGAAACCGATGGTGGCAACACATGGTTCGGGTAGAACTCCCGGTATATTACGGATTATCTGCATACTGTTTCTCCTATTTATTTTAATTCTCGGCAAAAAGCGGCCTCCAGTCTTCACCGGGTTTCACTGTATAGGTAGAGATACCCAATGCCTGGGCGCCCTGGCAGTTGGCTTCGGAGTCATCTATGAAAAAAGTTTCGCGCGGATCGAGGTTTGCATCATCAAGCACTCCCCGGAAAATCTCTTCAGCGGGCTTTACCATTTTCATTTCATACGAGAGGTACATCTTTTCAAAATAGTCTTCTACACGGAAGCCCCGATACGGAAACGCATGCTCACATGCCCACTTCCAATGTATCTCGTTAGTATTGCTCAGCAGATAGACCACATATTTCTCGCGGAGTTTCAATAACATATCAAGCTTAAAACGTGGGATATCCACCAAGAAACTATTCCAAGCAGCATCAATTTGCTCATCCGTCACCTCCTGGGTTATCTGCCCGCGGATACTATCACGAAACTGGGCTGACGAGATCAACCCTTTCTCATGTTGCATAAAGATTCCCTGCTGAGAATACATGCCTAACAATTCGTCCACCTTCTCTAATCCCAACTTCCGGAAGTTTTCTATACAACGCTGACGGTCGAGATTAATCAATACACCACCAAAATCAAAAATAAGGTTTTTAATTCCTTTTCTTTTCATCTCTATTCTGTTTTTGAAAGCTTATACACGACAGAGCACGCAAAGGAAACGGAGTTTTTATATCCTGTTCATAAAAGACACTTTCTTTGCGCCCACTGTGATAAATAGCTTTCATTTTCATTTCTGAGTTAAACGTTTGACTAAGCGAATCAATTCTCCAATCCACAAGACGAGAGAAGAAGAACCGATGATGATAAGCCATGTTTGCCAGTCGAGCGGTTCTGTACGGAATACAGCTCCACCGAACTGCACTATAAGAAACTGCCCACCCAGGATGGCCAGTACAATCAATTCCATTCCGTACGACTTCGTAAGACCCTTGAATGCTGAATCGGTAGTACCAAACACACGAGCATTGAACAGATTCCAAAACTGAAGCATTACAAAGAAGGTGAAAAAAATGGTCAACCGCTGTACCGTCATTCCACCGTCGGCATTTGTAAAGTAGTATATCATCGCCATCAGTACTACCAGAAAGAGTGTACCGACACCGAATATATTATGTTGCATCGCTTTACTAATAATAAAATCAGTACTGCGACGCGGTTTATCGTTCATAACACTCTCACTTGGCGGAATAGAAGCCAAAGCTAAAGCGGCAAATGTATCCATGATGAGATTTACCCATAACATTTGGGTCACAGTCAACGGTAGTTCTGTTCCCACAATAGAACCGAGCAATACGATGAGAAGTGCCACAAAGTTAATGGTCAGCTGAAATACGATGAAACGCTGGATATTCTTATAAAGTGACCGCCCCCACATCACAGCAGTCCCGATACTGTTGAAAGAGTCGTCCAGCAAAGTGATGTCACTGGCCTCTTTGGCAACTGAAGTTCCGGTACCCATCGAAAGCCCTACCTGTGCATGATTGAGCGCCGGCGCATCGTTCGTTCCGTCTCCGGTCACAGCCACAACGGCTCCTTTCTGCTGCAGCAATTGTACCAGACGCTGTTTGTCGGTAGGACGGGCACGCGACATAATTTTCAAGTCCATCACTCTATCCAATGCTTCTTCATCACTCAATTCGGCAAAAGCAACTCCGGTAATGCGATTGCGTTCCGTATCTTCCGGTTTCCACAGCCCGATCTGACGCGCAATCTCAGTTGCGGTGCCCGGAGTATCCCCGGTCACAATCTTGATACCGATACCTGCCGACTGGCATTTAGCTACTGCCGCAGGCACATCGGGACGTATAGGATCGGAAATAGCAACGACTCCAAGGAAATTAAGGTTATTTTCTGAAACAAGTGCCACACAGTCATCCGGTTCGTTATCTTCCACCAAACGGAATGCAAAACCAAGTGTACGCATAGCCATATTCTGATAACCCAGTAATTGTGCTTCGACAGTCGAACAATATTCCACACTATCCACACGACGGCCATCGAGAATCACCTCCTTACATTTGCCAAGCACGATTTCGGGCGCACCTTTTATATATAATACCTTTTTGCCTATCAACGGCGACTTCACCAAAGTAGCCATAAACTTACGTTCAGTCGAGAACGTCAATTGGTCGAGCACCCGTGCTCCTTCTCTGAGTTCAAGATAGTTACGTTTCTGGCTATTCAGCCACAGCAACAAGGCAACTTCCGTAGGATTACCTACTCCTTTCGGCTTCTCACCCTCTCCCGTTTCTTCAAGAAAAGCAGTGGAGTTAGCACTAATCCCTTCCGCAATCAGTCTGCTGATATCGTCATCTGCCAGTTTCCCACCATCTTTCAAACCATAGAAATTGGGCTCGTGCACCTGCATCAGATTTTGTGTCAACGTACCGGTCTTGTCTGTACAAATCACGGTAATCGCCCCCATTGTTTCGCAAGCGTGCATCTTACGCACCAAATTGTTAGTGGCAAGCATACGGCGCATATTCAGTGCCAGGCTGAGGGTCACACTCATAGGCAATCCCTCGGGAACGGCAACCACGATCAGGGTAACCGCCATCATGAAATATTTCAATGTACGCTCCAACACCGGCAACCAGTCATGCCAACCGTTCAGAGCCCCAAAATCGAAATACAGTACAACGTCTTTTATAAAGAAAATAAGGAAAGCAAGTCCGGCTACGGTAAAACCGATCTTACCGATCAGGTTGGCCAATTTGGTCAGCTGGATATTCAATGGTGTAGGCTCCGTAGTTTGTTCCGTACTCTGACGTGCCACTTTCCCAATCTCCGTAGCATCTCCCACACGAAGTACCTTCATCGATCCATGGCCATCGACCACAGTTGTACCGCGCATCACCAGATTGGAAGCATACGTAGCTTCTTCATCAAAATCGGCTTCGATTATTGTTTTATTAATCACCGGTTCCCCGGTCAGGTTCGATTCGTTCACCTGCAAAGAAATAGCTTCTATCAGTTCGCCATCTGCGGGAATCTCTTCACCGGTCTCCAATACCACAATGTCACCTACTACCACATCTTTACGCGGAATCTCCTGAATACGCCCGTTACGAATCACCTTTACTAAAGTCTCTTCATTAACGGCATTCAGTAAATCGAATTTCTTATTGGCATCGTATTCGAAATAGAAACCGATACCGGTTGCCAACAGGATAGCGGCTATAATACCGATCGTTTCGGCATACTCATTCTCGATAACGGAAATGATAAGAGAGAATACAGCTGCAATAAGCAGCACACGTACGACAGGATCTTCAAATTTTTCCAAATAAAGCTTCAGGAGCGAAGGACGCTTAGGAGGCGTCAGTAGGTTGGCACCATATTTCTCCCGGCTTTGGAGAACTTCTTGATCAGTCAGGCCCAAATGAAAATAATCGTCGTTCTTTGCAGTCATGCAGATACATACATTAAATTAGAAGTTGCAAAAATACAACATAAATCCGGTATAAGATGTTTCTTAAATCTTTTTTAAGGATTCCAGTTTTCCCAACAGTACTTTTGACGAAATGGGCTTCGTCAGGAAATCGGTAAAGCCGCTATGCATGATTTTCTGGCGGTCTTCTTCATACGCAAAAGCAGTAAGAGCAATGATAGGCACTGTAGCCGACATCTGCCGGATAGCCTCCGTAGCCTCGTAGCCATTCACCTCGGGCATACGGATATCCATCAAGATAATGTCCGGTTGGAATTTCAGGAAAAGAGAAATGGCCTCTTCACCATTGTGAGCCCAATGTAATTCGTAACGTGAAGCGAGGATAGCTTCGCAAAGACGATAATTGTCTTCCATATCTTCGGCCACCAGTATGCTCAGTTTTTTATCACTTCCCGCATCGATAACCGGAACCCGTACTGCAGAAGGCAATTCTTCCTGCTCTTTCTCAATGATGACTTTGGGTTTAATATCGGAATGTTCGGGCAATGTAAACCAAAAGGTACTTCCTTTGCCTACCTCAGATTCGGCTCCGATTTCCCCACCCAGCTTATTTACAATCGTCTTACAGATAGAGAGTCCGAGTCCGTTACCGTTTTTATCACTTTGCAAACGCACAAAACGATCGAAAACGCCCTCCAATTTATCCGCCGAAATACCCGAACCGGTATCGCTAACATAAAACCGAAGTCCATTCTCGGAAGACTGATATCCGATACGGATACTGCCCTCTGTGGTAAATTTGATTGCATTAGATACAAAATTGGACACAACCTGAGCAATTCGGTTACGATCCGTATGAACCATACACGAAGGCAGCCCGGGCTCTGTTATAATCCGTACAGGCGAGTTAGAGCCTATCTTCATACGGAACAATTGTTCCAAATCATTCAGTAACAAGTTGATATCGACATCAGAATAAACAAACTCCAATGTACCGGCCTCAATCTTCGACAAATCAAGAATATCATTAACCAGCTGTAATAGCAATTCGCTGTTCGTATGGAGTATCTCCAGGTATTTTTGCTTTTCTTCTTCTGTATTGGCCGCTGCCAGCAGTTCGGAAAAGCCGACGATGGCATTCAGTGGCGTACGGATTTCATGACTCATATTGGCTAGAAAAGCGGACTTGGAACGATCTGCATTTTCCGCTTTTTCCTTCGCTTCAGCCAACGCCTCTTCCGTTTGTTTAATCGAAGTAATGTCATGCACCGTCAGCACCATGCGCTCTTCACTATCCAGAGTCATAAATACTCCCGAGATCATTACGTCGCACTTTACAAATTCATGCTCGTCTATGGCAATATTCAGTGATGATTGCAAATCAGTAAATTCTTTCTTCTGGCGGAAAGCGTTTCCTATTGCTCCCCTCACCGGACATTCCTGGCAAAAAGCATGGGTTCCGCATCCCCCTTTGGCAGACAAGGCATTCCGGCATTGCAACAGATCACCTACACGCTTCTCTTTACCGTCCGGACTGAGATGAGTCAGATCATAATAATTAGTTTTCAGGACTTTGAAATCAGAATCGATTACCAAAACATACGCATGAATATGCGTCAGAATCGCATCAAACAGACAATTTACATTCTCCAGTTTCCGGTCCGATGCAGATTGCATTAACTTACCTTGTCTCTTTTCCCACAGAATAGCTCCTAAAAAAGCCACACATACCAGTGATAATACAATCTGCCACATCATAGTTTATAATTCCTTGATTAATGTTTTGTTGCTACAGACAAAGGTAGTGCTTTATTAATGAAAAAAGAAAAAATAAATGAACAATACGTCCGATACTTTTGTTATATTTGCATAAACTTAAAAAAAGAGACGACATGAAGTACATTTGCACCGTTTGTGATTTCATTTACGATCCGGAGATAGGTGATCCGGAAGGCGGAATCGAACCCGGAACACAGTTTGAAGATATTCCTGATGATTGGGTATGCCCTCTGTGTGGAGTTGGAAAAGAAGATTTCGAACCGTATAATGGCTAAACGATTCATTAACGATGAACGATAAGCGATGAGCACTCTCAATTACACGCTTTATCGTTCATCGTTCATCACTTTTCTCAAGACGCTTTCTTTTCTTTTACGTCACTGCTCGCTTCTACTACATTTACTACATAGTCACCGAGTTTTTCACATTCGGCGATAATATCCATGTAATAAACGCCCATCTGATAATCATATTCTTTATTATTCACATCCAGGATATTCTGATTCTTCAGTTGGTTACGATAGTTATTAATTTCATTCTCAATATTGAATGACTTATTAACATCGATACTCTGATGTTCGGGTTTCTCGACCACGACAATCATTTGCGACAGAGCATCATTGGTCAGTTTCATCATGAAATGAATGTGCTCATATTGCTTCTCTGTGAAATCCTGATTGGTCTGACGCTTCCGGCTGATGGTACGTGCCAGGTTATAGCAACTGTCACCAATACTTTCAATCTCGGTTACCTCACGAAGCATGGCACGTATCTGAAGCTTACTTTCTGAGCTCAAACGCCCTTCAGATACCTGATTCAAGTAATTGGCAATCTCCAATTCCATATTATCACTGATATTCTCGTATTTCTCAATCCGGCTGAAAAGTTTATTGAAGTCATCATCCTTTTCAGTATGCAACAGATCTTGTACCATACCAAACATACGATGAATACGCTCGGAAAACAGATGAATCTCCTTACGGGCCTGAAGTATGGATAATTCGGCCGTAGAAAGCATACCTCCGGTAATAAAGCGCAAGCGTGGCTCTTCATCTTCTTCCTTGGGACGAATAATGGCACACACGGTACGCTCAATCAGTTTCACTCCCCAGATCAGCAGACAGACGTTACATATATTAAAAATAGAGTGGAAAGCGGACAACTTATAAGAAATAGCCACCTCTGCACTTCCCGGATGGAAGAAGGTATCGACCACCCAATTGACGAATACCATAAAAGGATGGAAAATAATCAGCACCCAGATCACACCAAAAACATTGAAAACAAAGTGAGCCAAAGCAGCACGTTTTGCTTGTGAATTAGCAGTCAGGGCAGCCAGGTTGGCTGTAATAGTAGTTCCGATATTCTCACCCAAGACCAATGCGGCACCCAGTTCCAGGCTGATCCATCCGTTGGCACACATAATTAAAGTAATAGCCATCGTCGCGGCGGAAGCCTGTACGATCATAGTGAGAATAGTACCGATAAATAAAAAGAGCAGAACCGAGAAAAATCCCATATCTGTATAGTTCTGTACAAAAGCCAGCATTTCCGGGTTGGCATTCAGGTCGGGGGCATTTGCTTTGAGGTACGAAAGCCCCATAAAGAGGAAAGAAAAACCAAAGATAAATTCACCGATAGACTTACGGTTACTTTTACCCGAAAAAATAAGAGGAAGGGCAATGGCTAAAAGAGGAAGGGCAAAAGCAGCCATGTCGACTTTAAACCCAAAAATAGAAATGATCCATGCGGTGACTGTCGTACCGATATTAGCACCCATTATCACACTAATGGATTCGGCCAATGTCAGCAGACCGGCATTTACAAAACTGACCACCATCACCGTCGTTGCCGAAGAGCTCTGAATGACTGCCGTTACCGCGCATCCCAGCAAAACCCCTCTGGGTACACTGGAAGTCAGGCTTCCCAATATTTTTTCCAACCTATTACCCGAAGCTTTGGTCAGACCGTCACCCATCGTTTCCATACCGAACAAAAACAGACAGAGTCCGCCAAGCATCTGCAGCACACCAAAAATGTCCATAAACACGCTCCTTTTTCTTTATGTATTCTTCTTTTTCTTCATTCATCTTTTATTGTAAAGGCGGGATGCCAAAAATAAAAGTTAAATGTATGTAAAATTATCTCGCGTGTAAACGGCACGCCGCGGTTTCTGTCTGCTTTTTGGACACGATCATGGATTCCGCGCGATGACCCGCGACGTTCTCCACCTTGATATCCAGCTGTTCGGTTTCCATGCAAAACGAAGTACCGTCTT
>OGPG01001378.1_pt1 | contig 17435 bp, 9 predicted proteins | sample 1552851 | NCBI WGS metagenome assembly OGPG01 (sample SAMEA2579909, study PRJEB22360) | human gut metagenome | biome: human gut; feature: human-associated habitat; material: faeces | place: Denmark | collected 2008/2010 | reverse complement strand
ACACGAATCGCATTTTGTTGCTTGCGTAATCCGTAAAGATTATGACAATCAACGTCGTATGTCGCAGAGACGCTATCAACAGAAACCGTTTAGCCCCTCTTGCTCTTGTCTTTACCCATGACCGCCGCCGTAAGTTCGTCGGTCTGGGCATTTCGGAAGCTTTGGTGCATTGGGATTTCGACAAGCAACAACCTACCGCCGACTGCCCCGATAGAGCAGAAATACAGTTTCAAATAACCTCCAAGATACGTGAATACGAGAAGAAAATCAAAAAGTTGGAGGTGCTGGAAATTCCCGTTACATTCGATACGCTGTTTGAACAGAACGGCAAACGAATCAACTGCACGGTCGGGGAGTACTTCAAACAGATTATCGAACGCTTGGAAAAAGTCGAAAAGTACAGTTCCGCCAGCAAACATAAGGTAACGTTGGTCCTTGTGTCGCAATTCCGCTCGGTCAATATGCGTTTTGATGAATTGGATTTGACGTATTTAAGGGAGTTTGAAATCTTCTTGAGTCAAAAGGGTAATGTAAACAACAGTTGCAATTATGCAGCATTCCAATACTGCCGGTTGTATCTTATTGAAATTCTACATCAAACCACAACACACTGCAAATGTATACAATTTACTTTATGTTGTATCTTATCGAAATTCTACATCAAACCACAACATGAGCCACTGGCGAGCCACATCCCAAGGTGTTGTATCTTATCGAAATTCTACATCAAACCACAACTTCGCTGTATACTCGGTTACACTGCTTTGGGTTGTATCTTATCGAAATTCTACATCAAACCACAACAACTTCGAGAAGCGCACTGGGAACTTTTTCGTTGTATCTTATCGAAATTCTACATCAAACCACAACATTTATCGCAGATGATTGGCCCATCCTCAGTTGTATCTTATCGAAATTCTACATCAAACCACAACCGTATCCGGCTCCGCTTTTCCGAGCGCATCGTTGTATCTTATCGAAATTCTACATCAAACCACAACAAGAACAATGGAGCAACAGCTATCAAAATGTTGTATCTTATCGAAATTCTACATCAAACCACAACGGATTCGGAATCCGACACGTACGCAGGCCGGTTGTATCTTATCGAAATTCTACATCAAACCACAACCCTAATTTCAGTATCGAGTTTTTCGACAAGTTGTATCTTATCGAAATTCTACATCAAACCACAACTTCCCGTTGCACTTCTACGCTACGTAGTTGTTGTATCTTATCGAAATTCTACATCAAACCACAACTCGGGTACCACCACTCCCAATTCCGCTCTTGTTGTATCTTATCGAAATTCTACATCAAACCACAACCAAAATACACGGAGCATTGGGCGTTCCATAGTTGTATCTTATCGAAATTTTACATCAAACCACAACAGAGGGCGAACGTTATGCGGAATTTGCGAGTTGTATCTTATCGAAATTCTACATCAAACCACAACTAACAGGCCGCACGTTAAACGGTTTCGACGGTTGTATCTTATCGAAATTCTACATCAAACCACAACCGTATGACGAGGCTCTTGGTCAGTTATCTGTTGTATCTTATCGAAATTCTACATCAAACCACAACAACAACTTTACTTCCGAGGAAGGCTTTCCGGTTGTATCTTATCGAAATTCTACATCAAACCACAACAGTTGCTGATGTTGAAATACTTGTCGCTGTGTTGTATCTTATCGAAATTCTACATCAAACCACAACATGCCGCCCAGCAGGCCGAAAACGTAATCCGTTGTATCTTATCGAAATTCTACATCAAACCACAACTTCCGGCCTCCGCGGCCGCCCAGTTGCGGAGTTGTATCTTATCGAAATTCTACATCAAACCACAACGACGTTCGCAGTAATCCTCTTGCTGTTCCGGTTGTATCTTATCGAAATTCTACATCAAACCACAACAGCTCCGCCGTTTCAATGACCGGCGTTCAAGTTGTATCTTATCGAAATTCTACATCAAACCACAACCTCCATTATGGACTTCTGGTACCGCCTGTTGTTGTATCTTATCGAAATTCTACATCAAACCACAACAGTAGTCGCAGAGCTTTAAGGTGATTTATAGTTGTATCTTATCGAAATTCTACATCAAACCACAACGTTCAGGTGTTCCATCGTGATACGCTTGCGGTTGTATCTTATCGAAATTCTACATCAAACCACAACTCGGAAGCTGACTTAAATAATTCAAACACTGTTGTATCTTATCGAAATTCTACATCAAACCACAACTCCGCCTCGAGCGTGAGCTTGCTCGTTGTAGTTGTATCTTATCGAAATTCTACATCAAACCACAACAGCGACAAAAGACTATATCACCTCGTCCGTGTTGTATCTTATCGAAATTCTACATCAAACCACAACTCTCATTCTCGAGCTCCAGCTTCTTTCTCTGTTGTATCTTATCGAAATTCTACATCAAACCACAACAACCGAGGGATCCCGGATCCAGCCAGTTCCGTTGTATCTTATCGAAATTCTACATCAAACCACAACTACATGGCTTGCCCCACCGATGGCAGTTTTGTTGTATCTTATCGAAATTCTACATCAAACCACAACGAGGTCCCGGCTCGAGCGGAGCCTTTCAAGTTGTATCTTATCGAAATTCTACATCAAACCACAACAAGTCACAGAACGAGATCGTCGAGGCTGTCGTTGTATCTTATCGAAATTCTACATCAAACCACAACTCGCAGGAGGAGCCGTAGGATGGGTGGTGTGTTGTATCTTATCGAAATTCTACATCAAACCACAACGGGCTGCCGTATTACAAGCATGATGTCATTGTTGTATCTTATCGAAATTCTACATCAAACCACAACTCCGCGGTCGATTTGTTTAAACGCGGTCAAGTTGTATCTTATCGAAATTCTACATCAAACCACAACGTGAAGGGGTTATTTTTGCGCTCGGCACCGTTGTATCTTATCGAAATTCTACATCAAACCACAACGCCAACAGGATGCACACTGCCATCGAGTGGGTTGTATCTTATCGAAATTCTACATCAAACCACAACTTGAACCCGTGACCGTATACGAAGTCATTGTTGTATCTTATCGAAATTCTACATCAAACCACAACTGGCTTCCCAGTCAAATTGGCCAATTTTGGGTTGTATCTTATCGAAATTCTACATCAAACCACAACTCTGCCGGATCCCCATCGCCAAAGGCTTCTGTTGTATCTTATCGAAATTCTACATCAAACCACAACACTTAACGGTGTATCAAGTTTCGCACCGCTGTTGTATCTTATCGAAATTCTACATCAAACCACAACGCAAACGCTGCCGGTGATATGGCATATCGTGTTGTATCTTATCGAAATTCTACATCAAACCACAACGTCGGGCCTCATATTGATTGATAAAGTGTTACTTACGGGCTGTCTGCCACTATAAAAATACGATCGGGTGTTCCGACGAAGCCAGTTTGATGCATTTTCCGTATTTCAAAGAACGAAAATAACGATTTATCAGAAAAATTCCAATTGTTGCGGAATTTCCGGTTTTGCTCGTTCGCTTTTACCCCAAAAATTTAATATGTCTCCATACTGTTTGTCCGTTACAGCAAGAATACTTGTAAATCCTGTCGGAGGCATCGATCGTCGAACCCGCTTAATGTGAACCTGCATATTCTCCTTCGATGCACAATGGCGCACATAGACTGAATACTGCATCATTGTGAAACCATCTTTTTCCAACGCCTTGCGAAATTGCACCGCATGACGTCGTTCCGTTTTTGTATTGGTTGGCAAATCAAAAAAGACAAACAACCACATGATTCGATAAGCATTCAAGCGTACTTCTGACATTCGACTACTCCAATAAAGGATATGCAATCTTTTTTGGGGTTCCAGCAAAGCATTTAGCCAGGGAAGAGGCTGAAAACATAAGTCCTACTTCGAGAGGTCGCACAACCTTGTCGAAACGAGTATCGACAAACAGGAGCCGCAACAGTTCGCCTTTCACCTTTTTGGTCAGTTGTGTATTCCCGTTTCTGTAAAGTTGGCAGACCAATTCGTCGACATACGGTCGATAGGGTTCCATTACGTCATCGGCCAGCGGAAAGGAGTTGTAACGATTCCGATGGAAGATCCCGAATGCTGGGAACAGTCCGGAGCCCATGATCGCACGGGCCACGGCGGCTCGCAGGATCGTATAGCCGTAATTGAGCAGGTTGTTGGGCGGCGAACCTTCGCGGGAACGGTAAAATTCGGCACCGAACAGTTCTGACCAGTAGATTCTCGCTGCTATGCCCTCCCGGTTGTCGGCGTCGGCGCTCTTGACATTCATGTAGCAGGGTTTCAGTTTGTCTCCGTCATACCCCAGCTTCCGCAGCAAGGCAGCCTGGTTGCGGATTTTGGTCTCGACGATCTGTTTCCAAAGGCCCTTCTTCAGCGGTTCGGATGCAGCGATCTGCATCCGATAATGTTCACCTTGCGTTCTGTTTGAATCCAAATTCATCAACAAGGCGTTCGGCATTCGGTTCTCTCCGCACAGGATAACTGCCACGTTGTTGTCCGACAGCGCATTCAAGAGCGGCAGCGTGATGGAGGTCTGCTGGTCCTCCAGCACCACGAAGCCGATATCCTCGATCGGGATGCTTTTCCGTTGGTCGGGGGCCTCGCGCGTGTGGATGATCATCTGGCCGTTGCGCAGGCTCAAACAGTAGGGTGTCGAAAAAAACAAGGTTCGTTTCAGCATGGCCGGTCATCTTTGAATTTTATCTCGCCCGTTACGGTCAGTTCGAAATCATAACCTTCCACCAACATGTTAAAATTGGAAACGCTGAGGCGCAATTTCGGTGATGGATTGGATTGGCAGAATTGAGAGGTCCCAGCTCCATATAAGGAGGTAAGTGTTTTCTGATCTCGGGCCTCCTGATGAAAGAGGAACTGTACCCGTCCTTCTGCAGCCATTGCTGTTACCTTGTAGAGTCGTTTTACCAACTCCTTGCGGGTACATTCATAAAGTTCTGCCGGGGTATTTTCATAAAACAGGACCATGGTCCCCGTTTTTAAGATGTATTTCAAGGGGAAACCGTTCGTGTCGGTCTGCGGTACCAGATCGGGGCGGGCTTCCCGGTCAGCGCTGGCTTTGAAATATTGGGCAGCTTCGAGGTTGCTGACGAGTTCAAAGGTGCGTTTCGTTTTGCCCTTTTTGTCCTGGCCCTCATAGATGACCGTGCAATAGTTCCCCTCATTTACGACATGATAATCCCGCTTGTACTCTTTTGCAGATAGGTCGCGCTGTTTTTTTAGCGCGATCGGATGTTTGACACTCGGTGTGAAGATCCGCACCTTGCGGATGGGAATGCCCTTTTCCCGGTTCATCCAGATCGTGTATTCATCGGGATTCATCGCCGTCTTGAATCCGACCTCGTCGATTGCCTCCCGTACGCGATCCCGGACTGCATCGTCGATAATCTTGTCGATGTCCGTCGGCTGTAACTGCGCGAGCGATTTGCGGATGACATAGCGGATCTCTCCATCCTGCTTAATAGCGCCGTAGAAGGTATCCTGATGCAACCGGCAGCGAGCCGTGTCTCCTTGCTGGTAGATTGGTTCCCCGTCGGCATTCAACTTTATCCGGCCGCGAACCCGTAACTTCCTGCGCGTCTGTTTGGTCATGTTGTCGGGCGTGTGGTGGGCAACGAGCAGTTCGTCGGCCGCCGCCTTGACATCTTCGGTAAAGGTCGGCCAGGGTTTCTCGAAGCGGGGTTTGCCGCTTTCGCCGTAGCCGTATCGCTCCTCGTCGGCGACATATTGCGCCCAGCGGTCGTACTCCCGGCGGCCGATACAGGCGATCGTGATGGCGTCGATGCAGTGGTGGACGTGGTTCGTGCGCTCCTTGCGGGCATACTCCTCCTGCAGTCCCCACATCTTGCGGAACGCGGCGGTCGTGGAACCTTTGACCGTATAGATTCGGTCAAAAACCGTCTTCAGATAGAGCCGTGCATATTTGCCGATGATGCCGATGTCGACTCCCTGCCGATTGCTGAATCCTTCGGGAATCTCGGCCATGGTGAAGCGTTCGTATTTCCCGCGCCAGTAGTCGAGTTGCATCTGCAAATAGTGACGGCGCTGAATGGCGTCGTCCTTTTCGGATTTAATCGCTGCGCTTTTGCTCCTGCGAACCTGGGCTTCAATCTGCTTTTGCAGACTCTCCATTTTTTCCCGCCAACCAAACGATTCGATCCGCTCCATGATCTCGACATGGTTGGACAACTCGGCCGGCAGTTTCGCCCGTTTTGTCTCCCGGTTGAACCGGTTTTCGCAGAGCGTCTTGTTCATCTGCGAGTCATCGCCGCCGCGAGCCTGCGGGAGCGTGTGCTCGATGTCGAAATCCGGAGCCGACCCGACGAAGTCCGAAATGCGGATTTGCCGCCCGGTATAGGGACAGACGTGCTGCTGTTCTTCCCACAGCCGGTATTTCAGCACTTCGTCGTCCGAGGGTTTTATCTCGCGGCCGGTTTCGGCGGCATACTGGCTGTGGATCTCTTCGGCATATTTCCGATTCTCAACCTCCCGTTCCCGCTGATACTGCTCGATGGCCTTCCGCCTGTTCGCATCATTGAGTCCGCGGGCGAATTCAATCCGGATCTTCGTGTCTCGGTCGATCCTGCCTTCGCGTAACAGCGTGTTTATCAGGTTGCGCAATCGGAACAGGGCCCGCATGGCCATCGGGTTGCGAATGGTCGCAGTACGTGGAGAGCCGAGTTGCAGAATGCCATTTGCCTTGGGTTGCGCATCCGGATAGGTCTCGATTTTCGAGGGATGATAAAGACGGATCAGACGAGAGGCATCCAATCCATGATCGCTGAAATAGTCGGCAATGCGGTGCTCCTTTGAATCGAACTTGTTATACGGATTTCGCTTGTAGTCAAGCAGCAGCGAGGCGATGTCCTGTTCGATTTCATGCCGACGGCTTTCGTCGGCATAGACCTCCTTCGGAAGTGCCGCCCGCAGGTTGGCCAGGAATACCGCCTCGTCGTACCGATAGCCACAGCGCAGATAGACCAGAATCTTGCCGATGGCATTTAGGCTCAACGCCGCGTAATCCTGCGGGAGTTTGATGGCTGCAAACGCTTTGGCTTGTTCATCCGTGAGTTGCAATTTTTCGCAGGCCCAGCTACGCAGCCGACCTTCGTCGTTGAACGAAAAGAGGGCGTGCCATACGTCATTCAACATCTGGTCCTCGTTTTTTCCTGCTCCAAGCAGGTAAAGGCTGCGAATCTCCGTAATCCAGTCGTCTCCGAAGATCGCTTGCAGCGATGCCGTGACGGGGCATCCCGATACGGTGGCCGTGCGGGCGAAATTGAAACGATAAGGAGCTTCTGTACGCTCCTCTTTGCAGGCATATTTCCCTTTGCCGGCGATTCTGCGGGCGATCTCTTCGAAATCGAAATAAGGCTTGCTTTTCCGGAAGAAGAGCGAACGAATCGTCTCGAACTCTTCCTGTGTCAAAGGTCGTGGAGCATTGTCGCCCGGTCCTGTAATCCGGATGTTGTTGACGAACGACAGCATCCGGAACTCCTCAAAACGGGGATGCGAAACGGGGCACCGACTCTTCGTCGGCTCGAAGGTGCATCGGCCGACTGACCCCTTCTGCGATTTGAGGTCGCGCTGGAAAAAGATTGCCCGATGCAGCGCCTTACGCCATTCGTCGGGCAATTGCTGCCGGTCGCAGATGGCATTGAACTCGGCCAGGTAGTGTTCGTTGCGCGAGGTGTATTTGTCGCGGATTCGTTCCTTGTGTTGGTACAGTCCGTAGAAATATTCTCCGAGGTACCGACACCCTGCCGCTGCTATTTCAGCCGACAGATTTTTGATACACTCCTTGACCGTGCCGTCTTCTTTCTCATTTCCTGCTTCCTTGCGATTGCTGAGGAATCCGCGTCGCTGTGCCAAATGATAAAGCGCCCGGCCAAGCAGCCAGCGCTGTGTGCGATTCCCGAGATCGAGCCGCTCGGACAGGGCTACATAACGATCGTGGTAAGGATTTCGATCCCCATTGTCGTCGGTTCGCTGCCAACGGAGGAATTCATTGTCCTGCGGGTAACGTTTCTCTTTTTGCCAGGCGGTCAACAGCTCCTCGGGCAACGGCGGGCAAAGGTCGTAACGGATGAGTATTTTGAGCAGTTCGATTTTTCGCAGACGCCGCCGGAAATAGTGGCGGCGCAGTGCCCGGGCGCTCGTCCGATCCTGAACGGCAGGTTTTTCATTGTTTTTGTCGCGGGCAACTCCCTCCTGGAAAATGTCTACACCTTTGTCAATCAGCGTATATTCGTTCTCCGATTCATCGACAAGGGCCCATCCCAGTGAGTTGGTGCCAAGGTCCAAACCCAATACTTTTGCCATATGAAGAAAGTGTTTTCTGTAAAATTAAATAAAAAATTGCAGAAATTCATCTTTTTTTACTATATTTGTGGTGTAAGAATTCTACATCTTATCACAATAAGGCTATATGCCGAAGGTTTTCAACCTATTGTCTCCGCGTACTCCGTGGAGACTTTTTTTATATTTCGTGAATAATTTAAAAACCGTCGGTTGCTATTGCGGAGTGTGCCGGCGCTGTGGCTTTTTGCCTTCGGGAGTTCATGGTGCCGAAAACAGAAGGTCGCATGTCGGACCGTCCGCCACTCGCCGTGCGACGCACCGACATGAAGCATCTCCAATTGCAGCGTTCATCAAGGGCATATCGTTGGAATATGCAGGAATACTTTATATCGAGACTCTGAAACCGGGAAAACACGCGAATAGAAATTCAGCGACGCCTTCTGTTTCCGGGCGCATTCGTGCACGAGGCTCTGCCGCGGGCGGACGATGACGAACCGGATAAAAAGCGCACCCCGAAATCCCTTTCCGGATTTTCGGGGTGCGCTTCATTCGGGCGGGCGGCTGTCCGGCGCGTTATCGGGCGGGATGTTCCGGGCGTTTGCTGAAAATGGCCTTGATCCGGTCCATGTCGAACTTGGCCGAGCGGTCGTAGCAATAGATGCCGTTCTGTTCCTGTTCCACGTCCGTGAGCTGGGTGTAGCAATAGCCCCACACCTGTCCGGAGAGCGAGAGCAGCGCGTCTACCTGGCCTTCGAGCCGCGTGTAGAACTCTTCGAGCGTACGGGGCGCCTGTCCGTAACCCCACGATTCGGTCTGGGAATCCGTGGCCTGCTTCTCCTGGTCCTTCACCCATTTGATGCCGCCGAATTCATCGACCAGGTAGGGGCACGAGCCATCGTACTGCGGCCAGGCGTAGTTTGCGGTCGCCTTCACCTCGTTGAATCCGATGTTGCGCGTCTGGTCGCGGGTCGTCCGCAGGCGGGGATGGAAGAACGTGCCGTCGCTGAAGATTTTCTCTTTCAGTTTGGCCGGGTTCTGCTCGTAATTGTGGACGGCCCAGATGTCGGTCCTGACGACGGCGCCGCCGCTGACGGTGTTGACGGGGCGCGTCGGGTCGAGGCGTCCCGTCAGGTCGTAGACGTCGGAGGCGAAGCGCGGGAACTGCGTGTTGTCGGGCCACCACTCCTCGTTCATCGGCGTCCACGTCAGCAGCGAGGGGTGGTTCCGGTCGCGGACCACGCATTCGGCCCATTCGGAGAGGAAGTTGCGGGCCGTCTCCACGTCGTTGGCATCCATTCCCCAGCTGGGGCTTTCGCCCCAGGTGATGTAGCCGAGTCTGTCGGCCCAGTAATAGTAGCGTTCCTCGAAAACCTTCTGATGCAGGCGTGCGCCGTTGAACCCGGCGGCCAGTCCCAGCTCGATGTCGCGGCGCAGGGCGTCGTCCGACGGGGCGGTCCAGATACCGTCGGGGTAGAAACCCTGGTCGAGCACCAGCCGCTGGTAATAGGGTTCGTTGTTGAGGTAGATTTTGTTGCCTTCGATGTGGACCTTGCGCATCCCGACATAGGATTTCACGGCGTCGAGCACCTGGCCGTCGGGGGCGACCACCTCGTAGGTCAGGTCGTAGAGGAACGGGTCTTCGGGACTCCAGAGCCGGGCCTTTTTGACCGGGATGACGACGACGCTGCTGTTCGACGCCCGGACCTGCCGCGTGCCGACGACCTTGCCGCCGTCCCGAAGGGTCACCCGGAGCGTGTTCGGGCTTTCCCGGAAGAACTGCGGGGCGACGATCAGCTGCTGCTGGTCGATGTCGGTCGTCATTTGGACGCGTGCGAGGGCCTCGGGAGCCACGGCCTCCATCCACACCGTCTGCCAGATGCCTGTCGTGCGGGTGTAGTCGCAACTGTGCGAGGCGTATTGCAGCGACTGTTTGCCGGCAGTCTGTTTGCCGCTGCGCAGGTCGCTCGTGGCGAAGACGACCAGACTGTGGCTGCCGCCCGGCTTCACGAATGCGGTGATGTCGTAGGAGAACGACGTGCTGCCTCCGAAGTGGCGTCCGACGAAGCGGCCGTCGACATACACCTCGGAGGTGTAGTACACGGCTCCGAAGTTGAGCATCACGTTGCGTCCCGACCAGTCTGCCGGAATGTCGATCGTACGCTGGTACCAGATGCGGCCGATGAAGTCCGTGTGGCCGACGCCCGAGAGCTTGCTCTCCGGGGCGAACGGCACGATGATTTTGCCGTCGAATCCCTTCGAGCCGGCGTAGCCGCGTTCCAGGCCGCTTGCGCCGAAATCGAACGTGTAGGTCCATTCGCCGTTCAGGTTGATCCAGTCCGTCCGCTCGAACTGCGGGCGGGGATATTCCGGGCGGGGGATCTGCGAAAACAGACACGCGGCCTGAAGCAGGAAAAAGAGGGTGATTGCGGTTTTCTTCATGGTTGTTTTTGGTTGGTTTGCTTGTTTTCGGGGTGGTTATTCCGGTGCGATGTCGAACCGGTCGGGCGGCTCCGTGCGCTGCGCCCCGGCGAGCGGCGGCAGCATGCCGCAAGGGAGCAGCAGCAGGATGTGCGCATGTTTCATGGCTTCGTCTATGGGTTTGCTGTGCCGAAGTTACGAAACTTTTTCGGAATACGGAGCGGGTCAGAGGTTAATTTTGCAGGGGGACAGGCTGAAGACCCGAAAAAAATAGACTATATTCGTACGATCAAAACTGCCCGACTGATAGGAAAAAGAGACTCTTGCACTGTTGGGGACCCTGCACCTTCGTCGGAGCGCAGGTCCCGTGGCCGACGCTTTTCAACGGCCGGAACCTGAAAGGCTGGAAGACGGTCGGCGGGACGGAATCGTTTTTGTGTTATATTTACGGATAAAACGAATGCGGTTATGGAACGGGAGAACGTCTTTCATATCAAAAACATGGTTTGCAACCGCTGCATTCTGGTCGTCACCCGGCTGCTCGAAAAAGCGGGGTTCACGCCCCTCGATGTCGGACTGGGAACGGTCGTCGTGCAGGAGAAGCCCGGCCGGGAGCAGCGGGAGGCGTTCCGCAAACTGCTCGAAGCCTACGGGTTCGAACTGATCGACGACAGCCGGATGCGCCTCATCGAGCAGATCCGGACGGCCGTGATCGAATTGGTGCATTACAGCGAAGATGCCTCGAAAGTCAACCTGTCGGATTACCTGCGCGAACGCTGCCACCGTGATTACAGTGCGTTGAGCAAGCTCTTTTCGGAGGTCAACGGCATCAGCATCGAGAAATACTTCCTCGCCCAGCGGATCGAGCGGGTCAAGGAACTGCTGGCCTACGGCGACCTGACCGTCAGCGAGATCGCCGACAAACTCCGTTATTCGAGCGTGGCGCACCTCAGCGCCCAGTTCCGCGCCCAGACCGGGATGTCGCCCACTGAATTCCGCCGGCTGAAAGGACGCGGCCTGAAACCGCTGGATGAAGTGTAGGTATAAATCATATCCATAATTCTGTAACACCCGGAGCGTGTCGGGACCTTACCTTTGTTCCCATGGAAAAGAGTAAGATCATCACGAATACGTTCCTGGTCGCAGGCATGAGCTGCGCTTCGTGCGCAGTCCGGGTCGATAAGGCGCTCAACGGCCTGCCGGGCGTCGAGTCTGCGCATGTGAACTACGCTTCCGCTACGGCGCGGGTGGACTACCGTTCGGGGGAGTGCTCTCCCGGGACGCTGAAGCGGGCCGTGCAGGCGGCCGGTTACGACCTGCTGACCGACGCGGAAGGCCCGGCGGAGGACGAGGCGGCGCACGTTCGTGCGGCGCATTACCGGGCGCTCAAACGGCGGACTCTTTGGGCGGCGGGGCTTTGTCTTCCGATTGTGGCCGGAGGCATGCTGTTCATGGACGCTCCGGCCGTGAAATACGCCGTGTGGGCGCTCTCCACCCCGGTCGTTTTCGGACTGGGACGGGAGTTCTTCGTCAACGCCTGGAAACAGCTCCGCCACGGGGCGGCCAACATGGATACGCTGGTTGCCGTCAGTACCGGAATCGCCTATCTGTTCAGCCTTTTCAACCTGTTTTTCCCGGAATTCTGGCTGTCGAGGGGCATCGAGCCGCACGTCTATTTCGAGTCGGCGGCCGTCATCGTCGCCTTCATCCTGCTGGGGCGGCTGCTTGAGGAGCGGGCGAAGCGCAGCACGACGACGGCCATCGCGAAACTGATGGGCCTGCAACCGAAAACCGTCACGGTGATCACCCCTTCGGGCGAACGCTCCGTGCCCGTTGCGGAGCTTCGCGCCGGGGATCTGGTCGCCGTGCATCCCGGCGAACGCATCGCCGTGGACGGCACGGTGGCCGAAGGCGCGTCGTATGTCGACGAGAGCATGCTCAGCGGGGAACCGCTCCCCGTCTGCAAACAGGAGGGTGCGGCGGTGTTCGCCGGAACGATGAATGGCAACGGTGCGTTCCGTTTCCGGGCCGACAGGGTGGGGCAGGACACGGTGCTGGCCCGGATCATCCGCATGGTGCGGGATGCGCAGGGCAGCAAGGCCCCCGTGCAGCGGACCGTCGACCGGATCGCCGGCGTTTTCGTTCCCGCCATCATCGTCCTCGCCGTGCTGACCTTCGCGGCGTGGATGCTTTTCGCGCCGGAGGAGGGCTTCACCCGCGGGCTGCTGGCGCTGGTGACCGTGCTGATCATCGCGTGCCCCTGTGCGCTGGGTCTGGCGACGCCCACGGCCCTCATGGTCGGGATCGGCAAGGGCGCCGGACAGGGCATCCTCGTCAAGGACGCTGCGAGCCTGGAGGTGGCCCGGAAGGTCGACACCGTGGTGCTGGACAAGACCGGAACGCTCACCGAAGGCCGTCCGTCGGTCGTGGACGCTGCGTGGGCCGAAGGGTCGGAGACGGCGCGGCGGATTCTGTTCAGCCTCGAAAAACGCTCGGGGCATCCGCTTTCGCAGGCCGTCGTCGAATCGCTCGGCGGGGAGCGGGACGTTCCCGTGACCGGGTTCGAAAGCATTCCCGGGCAGGGTGTCCGGGGCGTCGCGGAGGGGCGGACCTGGTATGCCGGGAACGACGCGCTGCTGTCCCGCCACGGCATCGTGCCCGACGTCCGCCTGCAACGGCTGGCCGAAGGGTGGATGCAGGAGGCGAAGACCGTAGTTTGGTTCGCCGACGAGGAGCGGACGCTCGCCGTGCTCGCCCTTGCCGATGCGCTGAAACCCTCGTCGGCCGGGGCCGTCGCCCGGCTGCACGCGCTGGGAATCACGGTCTGGATGCTGACGGGCGACAACGCCGGTTCGGCGCGTGAAACGGCCCGGAAAGCCGGGATCACCCGTTTCCGGGCGGGCGTCCTGCCGCACGAAAAGGCCGGATTCGTCCGGCAGTTGCAGTCCGAAGGCCGGACGGTGGCCATGGCCGGCGACGGGATCAACGACAGCGCGGCTCTCGCGCAGGCCGATTTGAGCGTCGCCATGGGGCAGGGGAGCGACATTGCGATGGATACCGCGATGGTGACGATCCTCTCGTCGGACCTCCGGAAAATCCCGGAGATGATCCGGCTGTCGCAACTCACCGTGCGGACGATTCGCCAGAACCTCTTCTGGGCCTTCATTTACAACCTCGTCGCCATTCCCGTAGCGGCCGGGGCGCTCTATCCCCTCTGGGGGTTTCTGCTCGACCCGATGATCGGCGGGGCGGCCATGGCCTTGAGCAGCGTGAGCGTCGTGGCCAACAGCTTGCGGCTGAAACGCCGGCGGATCGGCGATGAGTGTGAACATGACGAACCGGTTGAAACCGAAGAAAAGATGAAAAAGGAATTTATCGTGGACGGCATGACGTGCAATCATTGCCGGATGCATGTGGAACATGCGCTGAACGCCCTCGACGGCGTGAAGGCGGTCGTGACGCTGGACCCTCCGGTGGCCGCCGTGGAGTTCTCCGGGCCGGAAGTCGGCCTCGGGGAGTTGCAGAAGGCCGTTACGGAGCGGGCCGGGGAGTATACCCTGCGGGCGCGGTGACGACGGACGCCCCTGCGCAGGCGGGGCGTTTTTTCGTGTCGGGCCGCATCTTTTCGGCGAATGTCCGGCGGAAAATGCGTTTTAGCATTAACTTTGCTGTCGGATCGTGTAAAGTATGCTGATGGAGGCTCTTTCCCGTTGGATCGGCGGCGTGAACGACGTACTGTGGACCTATGTGCTGGTCGCGGCGCTCTTGGGGTGTGCCGTGTGGTTCACCCTGCGCACGCGGGGCGTGCAGTTCCGCCTGCTGGGCGAGATGATGCGCGTGCTGGGCGAGTCGGCCGGAAGCGGTCCGAAGGGCGAGCGGCACGTCTCGTCGTTCCAGGCTTTCGCCGTGTCGCTGGCCAGCCGCGTCGGCACGGGGAATCTCGCGGGCGTCGCCACGGCCATCGTCGTCGGGGGACCCGGCGCGGTCTTCTGGATGTGGGTCATCGCCCTGCTGGGTGCGTCGAGTGCCTTCGTCGAATCGACCCTCGCCCAACTCTACAAACGCAAGGGGCGGGACTCCTATATCGGCGGCCCGGCCTACTACATGGAACGCGGACTGGGCAAACGCTGGATGGGCGTCCTCTTCGCCGTGCTGATCTCCGTGACATTCGGTTTCGCCTTCAACTCGGTGCAGAGCAACACGATCTGCGCCGCGTGGGAGGGAGCTTTCGGCGCCGATCGTGTGTGGGTGGGCGTCGTGCTCACGGCGCTGACGCTGCTCATCATCTTCGGCGGCATACGGCGCATTGCGCGTGTCAGCGGCGTGATCGTCCCGATTCTGGCGCTGGGGTACATCGTGCTGGCGCTGGGCGTCGTGCTGTTCAACCTCGGGCGGCTGCCCGAAGTGCTGGAACTGATCGTCGCCGACGCTTTCGGCTGGGAGCAGACGCTGGGAGGCGCGGTCGGCGCGGCGTTGATGCAGGGCATCAAGCGGGGACTTTTCAGCAACGAGGCCGGTATGGGTTCGGCTCCGAACGTCGCCGCCACGGCCCACGTTTCGCATCCCGTGAAGCAGGGGCTTATCCAGACCTTCGGGGTCTTCACCGATACGCTCGTCATCTGCACCTGCACGGCCTTCATCATCCTGTTCGGGGGCGTTCCCGACGCTTCGCTCAACGGCATTCAGCTGACGCAGGCGGCTCTGGAGAGCGAGATCGGTCCTGTGGGCGGGGTGTTCGTCGCCGTGGCGATCTTCCTGTTCGCCTTTTCGTCGATCATCGGCAATTATTACTACGGCGAAGCCAACATCCGCTTCATCACTCCGCGGCCGTGGGCGCTGACGCTCTACCGGCTGCTGGTCGGCGCGATGGTGCTGTTCGGAGCCTTGGCGACGCTCGATCTGGCATGGAGCCTGGCCGATGTGACGATGGCGCTGATGACGCTGTGCAATCTGGCGGCGATCGTGCTGCTGGGCCGTCAGGCCTTCCTGCTGCTGGCCGACTACACGGCCCAGAAGCGGCAGGGCATCAAAAATCCGGTCTTCACGAAAGACCGGATTCCCGAATTGAAAGACAAGGCCGAGTGCTGGTAGCGCATTACTCCACCAGCCGGCGCGTCACGCTCCACCGCTGCATCAGCCGCACCACCGCCCAGCTCACGGCGAAGGCTCCGCAGGCGATCAGCGCGATGCGCGCCAGTGCGGGAAGTCCCGGAATCCGCTGCACGAGGTCGTAGCCGGCCTGAACGAAGATGAAGTGGCAGAGATAGATGCCGAACGTCGCGCCCGCCAGCCGCGAGAGCCATGCGCGGGGCCGTGCGGCGGCCTTCTGCACGAGGATGAAGACCGGGGCGGTCATCATAAAGACGTTGATGCCGGCGAAATACCAGACGATTTCGAGGTAGGCGTAGTTGCCCGGGAAATGCTTCTGCATGGTGATGAAGCCCAGTCCCGTGATGAGGTAGCCGATGATGAAGGACGGGATGCAGATGGCCAGCGTCCTGCGCCAGCTCCACGCGGGCGGGAATTTCACGAGGTAGAAGGCCAGCACGAGATAACCGGCGAAGCCCGAGACGTAGTGGAACGTGCCGAACTCGTTCCAGTCGCAGACGCCGTAAAGCCCCGTGTTGCCGTAATTGCCCGTGTAGCCCAGCGCCGGGGCCAGCATCTTCACGTAGGGCAGCAGTAGCGTCACGCCCCAGATCGCGAGGACGCTCTGCAACTCGCGCCGCGAGGCCCGTTCGAGCCACGGGCTGATCAGCGGCATGATCAGATAAAGTCCTATCAGCATATAGAGATACCAGAGCGGCGTGGTGTCGTAGCAGAAGTTGAAGACGAAGGTCCACATCTTGTGCAGCGTCGCTTCGCCGGTGAACAGCGCGGGGTCGATCGACGGACTGGAGGTCCCGACGTAGCGCATATACAGGTAGTAGAGCACGGGCAGCGTCAGCGACCAGAAGACCAGTGCCAGGAGGACGCGGCCGATCCGCTTGCGGTAGAAAGCCCCCGTTCCGGTCCGCACGGGCAGCAGCAGCACGCCGGTCATCATCACGAAGAGCGGCACGCTGCACCGGACCAGACTGCCGGCGAAAGCGCCGGTCAGAAACGCGCCGCGATCGGCGTCGAGCTGCCCCACGAAGGGGTCGCAGCAGTGGGCGAAAACGACCAGAAAACAGGCCAGCACACGCAGCAGGTCTACCCAGCCGATGTGCTCTCTGCGAGAAAACGAATCTTTCATCTATTCGAAGTTTAGTACGTTCCGGTTGCAAACAGAGGCCGCGCGCCGTCAGGGGCGCACGCCCATTTCGTCGAACTTGGCCGCCGCATGGAGGAAATGGGCCGTGATCCAGAAGACCGTCCATCCCTCGGCATATCCGCCACGGAACTGCGTCACGTCGCTCAGATCGCCGCGCTGTGCGAAATTCGTCTGCTGGATCTGTTCGCCCTGACGACCCCACGGATCGATCAACTGGCCGCAACTGCGGTACATCACGCGCGCCAACGACTGCAAGTTCTCGTCGTTCGTATACGTTCCCAGCCGGTAGAGTTCGGGGGCATAAAGCACGCCGTAGACGTCGAGATGCTGATTCTGGGGAGAGACCGATGTCCAGCCGCGCGTGCGTAGTCCACGGTCGGCCAGACGACCCGCCGGCAAC
>OGPG01001369.1_pt1 | contig 17548 bp, 13 predicted proteins | sample 1552851 | NCBI WGS metagenome assembly OGPG01 (sample SAMEA2579909, study PRJEB22360) | human gut metagenome | biome: human gut; feature: human-associated habitat; material: faeces | place: Denmark | collected 2008/2010 | reverse complement strand
AGCAAATAATAAAGCAGATATAACAATACATACATTATCTACGTTATATGAAATCGTAATTGGTATCATAGCTGCAATCTTACAATATATAAAGCCAATAACCAACGATGACATTAATGTATTCTCAACGTTTGCAGAATTTTGCTTTAATGCCACAAAATGAAATGTTTTATAAAATATATATCCAGTTACAATATAAATAATTATCTGTGGTAAAATATCAATTAAATCTTTAATATCATCATCCCCAATCTACTTACTTTTTTCTGATCCCTTCTTATTTTTAGGTGGTTTATGAGGCGGTCTTCTTGAAAAAATTTCTTTTGTATCTGCATGAGTACGACTCGATTTTCGAACAGCATGAGATTTATTCAATTGACTTGCCTTACTTTGTGTTCTTGTAGTCATTTATCTTTCCCCAATTCTTAATATAATATACTATTATATACCAATAATCGACAGAATACTATTAGAACATACGTTTATACAATACAGGAGAGTGCCGAAACACTCCCCATAAAATTAGAATCGGTTTATGTCTTTGATACTTTTTCCTGCAACTAAATCAACTGTAGCTGCTTGAAGTACCTTTTGTACCTTAGAATAGTCTTTGACCACACCGATAAGTGCCTGTGCAAACTGATCTGGATTCTGAATACCATCTAACTTGATGTCACCAATTGAAACTGTTACATCGCCACCACGGTTAGTAGTAGCAAATGTATTCATAGTTGGCATTGCATTCTGGTAGAACTTCTCCGGGTTCTGCTTTGCAATATTCCATAAATTATCAGTCATTTCCCGAGTGAATACAGTTGTACCCCTTGTGATTGGAGTTAAAATGCTACCATCAGAACGTCTGATAATTTCCGCACCTTCCTCTTGCGTCCATGCTAAGTGATCGTATGTAGCTTCCTTTAGACCATTCTTATAGCCAATCTGATTACCTTTCACCCAACCATTACCGCCAGCACGTTTGCCTTTGATAATTGCCTGAATGTGGTACGGATAAGCACGACCATTTGCGATTTTGTCAATCTCAAAGTAATCTGGTTTAAATCTGTTGACGTTGCCTGTTGGAGCAGTGCCATAAGAATCATAATACCAATTACCTGTGGCATTAACTCTTGTTCCGACATTTGGTGATGCCTTTGGTGCTTGTGTAGCAGAAGAGTTATTGTTTGCATTTGCTTTCGGAGTTGCTTGTGGTTTAGATGCTGTTGAACCATTAGATGTAGAGCCATTTGCAACACCATTTGGATTATTTGCAGTTGCTATATTCTTATTCGCCTCTGCTTGTGCAATTTGAAGCATCTTGTCTATTGTGACTTGAATGCTATTGATTGCAGACTGCACAGTTGTAGCATAAGTGTCGAATTTTCCTGTGAAGCCAGAAATAACAGTACCTGCATCATTCCATATTGTCTTCATCTGATCGGATATTGTGTATCCTACATCAGAAGTAACAGTTGTAATCGTATCACTGATAGAGGATTGATTTTCATTGACCACACCAATTAACTCTTGAATGAGTATCTCGGTCTGCTCAAATTTTTCATCAATCTTATCGGAATACTCTTGGTACAAGTCGTCAAGCATTTTCTCTTGATCTTCGATGTACTTGTCGTACTCGGCATCAGAAAGTTCCTGCTTTTTTGATTCAATATCAACTTTGATTTGTTGTACTTTCTTTAGTGCTTCTTCCGAATTATCATTTTCATAAACACTTGCCTCTTTTTCAAGTGTAGCCAAATCTTTCGTTTTGCTGGCAATATCTTTTTGATATTCATATAAGTCCTTGGTCGAAGAGAGTGCTTCCTTTTTCTTATCTATGAGATCTTGTAGAACTTCTAAAACAGCATCATATCCATCACGAGCAAGGTCAATCATGGATTTCTTTTCATCGTTAGCTGAAAGTATAACATCTCTCTGCGCCTTAATGAGTTCTTCTTTTCGATCAATCAAATCCTTATTCGCTGGATCTTTCGCAATGTCTGCTTCAATCTTCTTAATCTCACTAGCATATTTCTCAGCTTGTGACATGTAAATATTATACTTAGACGCATAATTACCAAGCTGTGCAAGACCTTCATTTGTAAGTCCTCGATTCAAGTGACCATCGGTTAGATTGTCCCTATCTTCGAGTAGACTTTGTACAAACTCAATTTCGTCTGCAATACCTGTGATTTTATCCTGAACGAGATCGAATAAATCCCAATCAGCCTGACGTATATTATTATAGAACTCTTGAATTGACTTGTTGGATTCTACAATAGAACCGTTGACTTCATCAATCTGCTGTTTAAGATCATACCATGCTTCTGAATATTCTGTTACCTTACCTGTATTCACAAGTTCGTTCAACTCAGAAACCATTTGATCTCTTTGCTGAACTAAGAGTTTGTTATTCTCATTCTCATTTTGAAGCATTGCTTCGTAGTATGATTTTGAGATAATACGACCTTTTGTTTCAGCATAGTCCACCAGCTTATCAAGAATATCATTGGTATCCGTGAATACCTTCTCCATATCTTCAAACTGCGTTACTATGTTGTCGAATTTCTTTTGCGCTAGTTCAGAGAGCGATATATTAAGTTCTTGGATTTTGTCTTGTAGCTCTACAGCTTTTTCGTACCAATTCTGATAATCCTGCACACGATTGTACAAATCTTCATCAGTGATATCCTCAATATTTATTTCTCCGTTACGAACCTTCCGTTTGTAATCTTCGGACAATGCAACACTGTCTGCCTGTTGTAAATATCTCTTATATCCCTGTGTAGCCCATTCGATTTCGTCTGCTGTTTTAGCAATCTCATCATTTAGGGCAGTGGTGCGAAGTGTCCATCCAGAGAATGTATTTTCCTCTGTTTTATTCAGACGAGCAATAGCTTCTTCGCAACGATTTATTTTAATCTCAATCCAATCTATCGTCTCTAAAAATTCATCCGCTTTATCCTGTGCGCTTGAATCATTTGAACCACTTGAGTTAGAGCCTGAACTAGAACCGCTAGAACTATGTCTATTCGTCCAATCGTTATTTGTCCCACCTATAATAGTAGTCTTTGAACCAGTTGATTTACTATAGGCATGTGATAGTAATGTACCATTGACAAATCCACCACCAATAAGTTTTCCACGAATACCACCAATACCGTTTAATAGTTTCTCAGTATCAATATGGTTGAATATTACGTCACCCTTCTTTAGGTTCATAAATTCAGCACCACGCTTACCAATAAGCTGTGCCTGTCCATTACGAACTAATAATTCAGGTGCAACCTCTCCGACAAGAGCTTGTTGATCGTATGCAATCTGTCCATTGCGGACACCATTATTATAGGCATTAGTACCGCTTGCTTTACCGAACATAACTGTTTTTCTTGTCTTGGTATTGCCATGAGAAGTTGTAGTAGTGCCAGATGCACTTGCATTGACTTTGACGTTAAAACTCTGACTATTTAAAATACTTTGTAGATTTGCATGAAAGTTCTCTGACAGTTTCGCCTGTACCTTAATCTTTGCGGTCTGTTTACTTGCCTTAGATACTGCATTATTGAGTGCCTTATCATAAGCTGACATATCAGCATCGACCTTAATACTTGTATCCGAATCTTTTAAGAAACTATCAGGATTGAGATTTGCTAACTGTTCCTTGAATTTATCCGTATCAATTTCAGCATCAATACCGATTTTTGTGAGTTCACCCTGATCCTGTAAATTCTGCAACTGTGTTGTTACATTTGCAAGATGTGTTTCAGCATCGGTCGTATCAATACCAAGTGTTTCTGCCTGTTCTAGCTGTTGTTTTGCAGATATATAAGATTGTAATACCGCTAATACAGTTTGAGAACCTTCTTCGACCTGTGATGCATCAATACCCATAATTGCAGGCTGTTCAAGTTCCTGTTTCTGTTTGAGTAATTGTGCAATAACTGTCTGTGCATCTTTCCAACTATCAGAACCAATTTCAAGCCCATCACGATACGTTTGTAGACTACTAATCTGCTTATTCAAACTATCAACATCTAAATCTGCACTAAAATCAATTTTAACACTTTGGTCTTTTTCAGAAATTCGCTTTGCAGCTTCTTCCGCTTCACTTTGCAAATCGGTTGTATCCGCTAAATGTGCATAAAATTCTATCTCTGGTTGAATTTTCCCGGCAACCGAATCATACTGTTTCCATAATTCCGTTGTATCGAATCCAGCTTTATCTAATTCTTCAATTGTCTTTTTATAATCGGCTAAATCTGTTCTTGCATCAACTGATTTCTGATCAATAGCATTTAAACCATCTACAATAGATTCCGACATGTTATCGAAATTAATATCAATACCTTCTGCTTCTGTCATAGCCAAGAATAAATCTACAACAGCAGAACGAGACATATCTACATCTTCACAGAATTGTTCCAGATTTTGTACGTCTATTTTGAATGTACCATCAGAATTTTTAGTAATTTGATCTGATAGTTGACTAGCATCATCCAAGAATGTATATAAACCAGAAATATCTTCGGTGAAATACTTTTCGGCACGAGTAAGATATTTATCCCATAATGCATCAGAATATTCCAATTCATCATTTGCCGAACCGATATATTCCATGAATGTTTTGAAATCATCTGTTCCCGTCCAACCATTTTCCCATGCTTTACGAGCCGAATCTAACTGTCCTTGAACATATTCGAAATTATCATTATTATCTGGTGTCTCTAGCGCACGTTTGTAATTACTCAATGCAGACAAAGATGCCATAATACTTTGCTCAAGCGCATCATACTGATTGATTTCTTCACCAAGTGCAGAGATATTATCTAAATGTGTAGATAAACTTTCAGACCATCCATCATTATCCTTCTTGAGATTACTAATTTCCTTGCGAAGTGCATCAATGCCCTTATTCTTCGCAGATGTAAGTTTCTTACGGACATTTGTATCTTTTATCTCTGTCTTAATAATATCATTGATAGCCTTTGCTTCTTTTTGGTATTCCTGAACTGCAAACGCTTCTTTTAACTGCGTATTGACAAGTGCTGCTTTACCTACATTTTCAGTATATTCAGCCATATGTTCATTATTGAGAACTACACCAGAATCGGTATACTGAATGACCTTAGATAAATCTCCATATGCAGTTTTTAATGATTCGATGGTTTCAGTAGATAAATAACCATTCTGTGACTGTTCCGACTGTGCAGACTTTGCCGCATCAAAGGCAGTAGCAGGATCAAATTCATATGTAGTATCGTATACACTCTTTTGTGTAAGATACTTCTTCATGGCTTCTTCACGAGTTTCAGATTCACTCATGATTCTATTCCATGTTTGAATTTCTGCTTCCGTATTAATCGAATTTTCTTCGGCAAACTGTAATAGTTTGTCTTTTGATTCTTTCATGACATCCATTGTCATAGGAATAGAGCCATCGGATTTTAATGTCTGGGCATACTTACTAACACCATCCATCAACATCTCATAGTTATCCAGATATTTTTGCATACCAAGATCGGATGCTGTTAAAGGTTTGCCAAGTGCGTCACCTAATACATCATTGATTTCTTGCACATATGCTTCGATACGATTCTTGGATTCTTCCAAACTAATATCATCATCACTGATTGTCAAAGCATCGGTAATAATCTGCTTGAATTGATCGCCTGTATCGGCATTTGCCATTGCTGATTGTAAAGGTACAAGAATATTTGTTTCAATAGCACTTTCTAATTCTTCACCGCTTAAACCACTAAAATCGTCACCTTGAAGAATACCTCCCCAATTCAAACCACTCACAATACTGCTAAGAGCAGATTGCATTTCGTCATTGCCCGTCATTGCAAGGTATGAACCAGAAGAGTTCTGCATCCACATATTGACATATGATGCAAATTCAGCGTTGCTTGTGGATAACTGAGATTCAGCAGAACGCATTTCGGTATTTGCTGTACTAATTATTCCTGCATAATACTGTCTAATCTGTTCCTGTGTTTCCTTAGATAATTTTGCAAAATTGTACTCTGTTGCCGAAGTACCATCTTGACTAATAATAGCATCAGCAATATCAATATTCGCTTTTTCCATATCAGCAAGAAAATCTGCATAATATGTCTGTTTCTCTAATTCAGATTCAAAATTAGAAGCTGGTTTATTATTTGAAATACTTTCGTTGAAATTATCCAACGCTTTTTGGTACTTCTCAATCTTCTCTGTTTGAGTGTCGATAGTATCATTTTGTCCTTTTGCTTCCTTACCGAACACTTTAGATTGATTCTCAAAATATGTGTCGATATTTTTATTGATTTCCTGTTGAGCTAATTGTTGCTCAATTTCAAGGAGATCCTTTAATTTTCCTGTGATTCCATCTACATTACCTTGTAGATCAAGAATTGCATTGCCATTATCATCATATCCCTTTGTAAGTTGTGGAAATACATCGGCAAGCTGGTTTGAAACGTCAAGAAATTCTTTGTATTCATCATCGGATAGACTGATATTTTTACCTGTAAGCTGATTTACTCCCTGTGCGAGTTCGGCATACTTTTTACCAGCTTCATCGACTGTATCTGCATTTTGTTTGATTTCAGATTGGAGAGATTTGATTTTGCTTTGTGCATCTTCAGCATTTTTCTTTGCTGATTCAAATGCTTCTTCCTGCTTCTTATTATAATGAGAGATTGCCTTTGAAATACTATAAATCGCCGTTGCACCAAGAATAGCCCATCCAGCAGGATTGGTAGCCAACCATACGGCAGTAGCTTTTACTTGCGCCCAAGTAGCAGCAGCCATTGCTTTCATTTTAGCAATCCAAGCAGGTATCACACTAGCAGCCTGTGCATTAGTAGCAGTAGTAACGCCCAATGTCATAGCAAGTTCTTGGGCTTGTGCTTCTGTTAATACACCACTAGCGACTGCTTCTTGTAACTTTTTAGCAGTTAATTTGACTGTAACGGCATCTTCCCCTTCTTTTGCTACAGTTAAGCCCATACTTGTCATAACTTCTTCTGCTTTAGCATCAGATTCAAGTTGTGTAGCAAGAACAGATTGTAACTTTGTATTTGTAAGTTTAGTAGAAGATGAGAGTAATCCTGCTTCAGCCATAGCCTGATATTGCATTTCTGTAGATAATCCTTTGGCGGCTAACGTCTGCTGAATCTGAGCATTTGTTAAACCTTGGGTACTAAGCAATACAGCGGCTTGAGTAGGTTCAAGCTCTGAGAGAGCATTAGCATATTCCTGCATTTGTAATGCACCAAAATCACCATAATCTGCATTTTTGATTGATTGGATTTCGGTAATGTAGGCTTGGAGTTGGTCAATTGGTATTTTGCCAATATTTAATATATTTGATTTACTAAGACCATCTACTGAAATTCCTATGGATTTGAAATTTTGAATAAACGTTGTCAGGTCTTTTAATTCTTTAATAAATTGTTTGATTTTCCATTTATGAATATTGAATATGAATAAGTAATTTGATATACTGAAAATAAAAAGGTGGTATATAAAATGAACAATTATGTCATGGAAGGAAAATATAAAAACCTAAAAATAGATTTTGGCAATTCGATATGGATAAAAGATAATCCATATTCTCGAATTATGAATAAATTATCCATTTCTACCTACACCGTCATAGATGAAACCAACAAAGACCAGTATTCATTCTGGAAAGGTGCTTTAGGCGTAGCATTATTTGGTGGCTTCGGAGCAATAGCAGGAGTAGGCGGCAAGAAGAGTAAGGAATATCTTGTTGCTGTGGAATGGAAAGACGGAGAGAAGAGTTTGCTTTCTCTGGATGAAGATGCATATAAGGTATTTGTTAAGAGTATGTTTTAAAGAAAGACTATAAATGGTAGAACTAATTAACTGTCAAAAAATATATTAAAAAGAGCAGGTGTGTACATCACCTGTACAATTTAATATCCAATAAAGCAGTAGTAAGGACTTGTTAGATGAAGATTTTTATTTCGCTATACAAAAAAATAATACAGAGCCATAATTTATGACTCTGTATTACCTCATGTGTTAAACTCATGTCAAAGACAATTGTTTAAGTTCCTCCTGATGTCACATATCTATCAGCTAATGGACACCCATTTCTGTTTGATATGGTACAAATCAAGGCTAATGGACACCCATTTCCTTGTTTGTATAAGGAAGTATACCAAATAATAAACTTACTGTCAATATTAAAATAATTTTACCAATCCATATGAGTGAATATTTGCTTTGTATCCATCATATATCTTAGGTTCTAAAATATTCCACATAGAATGTTGAATTTTATGTCCATTTATATACCTTACACAATTATAGGCAACGATATCTGCTATTTGCAATCCAATACTGTTTTCTTCTTTTACAGTAAAACTCGTTGTGGTTATATATTTATCAATTGCTTCTGGAATATAAATATTAGTACCATTTTGCAGAATATTAAAATAGTGTTTTTGTATTTTTCTATTCTGTGTTTCTTCTCTCGATTCGAACACTATACTTCCACGAGCTTTATTTTTTATTAAAAAATGTATATAACTATTTATCACAGAAGAGAAAAGTATCTCATATATATCATGAGAAAAATCTGGATATTCGTCAAGATACTCCTTTACATTAGTATATGCAGTTATTATTTTAAGGTCTGTTTTATTAATGGTATTTCTAAGTGAAGTCCAAAATTTAGTACATATATCGGCATTTGAACATAGGATCTTAAAATCTTTTTGCTTTTTAAGGATATCAGTATAATGAAATACGATATTAGAATTTCCTAAAATAGATTTTGTATTCTGTATAGATGGTATTAAAAACTTTTTGTAATTATTTCTTGATATTATAATACCACCGAGTAACAAATATGGATTTGCTTTTGTTTCTGCACTTTCGTCTAAAAATAATATATAATCTGAGTTTGCCATAATAATCCCCCAATCATTAGTATTATCTCACATTATATACTAATAATCGACAAAATACTATCAGAACATATGTTTATAAAGAAACATGAAAGAAGAGTAGCCAACAGACTACTCTTCGTAAAAGATATTTATAAATCTTTAATCAGATTCTTCCAATAGTTATATCTTGCGGATACATTCTCTGGATTAGATGTTCCATTCTGAACGAATAATTTGTATTCTTCGTTTTCATCATAGTGTTCAATAAAATCAATTACAATATCGACAAACCGACTAAACGATTTTTTATCTCTAGTAATTCTATATGCAGAATAGAGTACCATAGGAATAGAAGTTGCAGGCAAATCATCAATCGTTTCAAAAGCATTTTTCATTCTATTCAATGCTTCTTCTAAAGTGTTCATTTTTTCAATATATTCATCTCCATGTTCTGCAACAAAATTATTCATATCTTTTGATCTGAATGAAGTAAAATCATTTTCTTGATTTGTTGCAATTAACATAAGTGTCTGGATAATCCAATCACGAGTTGATCCATTTTTCTTTTGTGCTTTAGAAGAAATCATGCTAATAAATTCATTATTTGCCAATTGAGATACTTTAGCATTAAATTCATTAGAGCCATACACCACTCGTAATTGTTTTGGATTCAATGGTTTCCCTGAATTTTGTCTTCTAAACATCTCTCTAACATCTTCATCAGTATAATCAGAGATTTCGTAAATTTGTATTTCAGCATCAAGTAATGCACCCTGAATTGCCTCATCTAGTTTGGTATATTTCTTTTTACTAATATCTTTTTCTTCGCCATTAATCATAACAGGTAAGAGATTGGCTGGTAAAGCAAATTTATCATTAATATAATCACGCAAAGTTGACAATCTCTGAACTCCATCGATAACAGCATATACTCCATTATCTTCTACAGCATACGTAGGATTAACTGGATATTGACGTAAAATTGAATCAATTAAAAATCCCTTTTGTTGTGTGTTCCATTGACCTTCATCTCTTTGAAGTTTATGTGTTAATACAATTCCACCATTCCCTAATTTACTTACAATTGACGAAATTGTTTTTGTACGACATGTTGATTTCATGAAATACCTCCTAATTTTTAATTATATATGATATTTACCATATATGGATTAAAAAATCAAGAAATATTATAATCTGGAATACAAATATGCTAAAAACGCATTTTTGGCGAATATACGTTCTCTATATTTAATTATCAAAATATGGTACAATAATACCAAGCTGATTGTATATGAGCCATCGTATCTCATATCATCGCACGACATGAAGCTTGGTATTATTTCTATATGTACCATACGAAGTACCATTTTATAGTTTGGTACGAACTATGGAAATAAATATTCAGCCCTTTCTGGGCAATAATACAATTTCCCAACTTTAAGATATACTATAAAGAAGGGAGGGTAGAATTGTTAGTAGTCTTAACGCAACTATTGAAAATCTTGGGTTGTACAGGAGTATGTTACTTTGGATATTTGATTCTCAAATTAGTAGCCACAATACTGATTTGCAAAAATCCAAAACTCAGTGATGAGAAAGTAAAATACATAACCCGTATGATTTCTAAGGACAAACATCAATCTAAATAATTTTATTCTGTTGTATCAGCCATAATTTATTTCCTTTTATTCCTGTGGGAGTCCATCTTTGCGATGGCTTCCACTTTATTATTCTCTGTTTTGCATATCAAATTAATTATTCATATTCAATATTCATTCTATACTAACTTCCGAGCTGGTCTGGTTACCAGCGAGCATAGACTATTATGTTTTTCATACACAATAGAAACCAGACTGTACTTCCATATCTACATGAGATATCGTGCCTTCCAGTCGTTGAACCTTCGTCCTATATAATAGGAGGGGAGTGTGCCTTAACTCCTTTCGCTTGGCTGCGGATATTTATAATCTTTATATAGTAATACCTACTTTACTATAAGCGGTCACTTAGCATTATTGGTTAGCCTATGACCAAATATCAACTTTTCCTGTCTTTCGACTCTATCATATATAACATTAACTACTATATATTTTTGCATGATATTATTTATACATTTCCCCGTCATTTTGACACCCAACTTTATTTTAATTGGCGTTGCAACATGGTATCGCTACCATGAAGGACAAAATCGTTGTTGTGATTTATCTTTACCAATGAATGCGAAAATTGAAGCAAATATTGGTGGCATTACACCAAAAATATCAACAAGTTTCGTTCCAGTTTCCACTAGGAAAGTTAAAATTGATACTGTTGTTTTCACAGTAGAATCATCAATTGCGTTATACCAGAACTCCTGTACACGGTTCTGAAGTTTCTGAATTTTACCATCTATTGAATCTATAATCTTTTGATTTTCTTCAAGAGCTGAATTATCAGCATTTGAAGCTGCTTCAATAACTTTATCTATAGTTTTATAATTTTCAATTAATCCTGCTACAGTTGAGGCTCTGTTTTTCCCGGCTAATTTTTCAAGAGTCGCTGCCTGTGATACATCTGTCATTTGATCCCATACAGCACCAATTTCTTTAATAATTTCTGCTGTACTTTTAAATGTATCTTCATCTGCCATAATATCTACACCAGTTAAGCCTTTTATTTCTTCTCTTAATTTTGATGTAGAGTCAGCAAGGTCATCTGTTGATTCACCCATGCTTTCTAAGTCGGATTTTGCACCTCGTATACGCAAACTTAAAATTTTCATTGCCGATGAAGTTGTAGACGCATCTTGCTGGATTATATTACCTGCTGTAATTATTCCAAGTGCTTCATTTAAATCGTTTCCACCTGCTTTTAAAGCAGCCGCAGAAGTTTCCATAGCCTCACCAATGTCGGCAGAACTGATTGCAAATTCATTACCGATTTTATTATATCGGTTCATTACTTCTTCGGAAGTTTTTACCGCATCATCATTAAACTCGCTCTTCCAAGCTTGCACAGAAGAAACCATATGTTCCGTAGCGGTAGAAATATCCATATCACCAACATTTTTATAGATATTGGAATTCTTCGCTAACTCATTTGCTTCCGAAATGCTATATCCAAGCCTTTGCCAATCTGCAATTGAATTTTGTAATTGAAGACCAGTCGTTGCTATAGCATCACCAGTATCAAATGATTGTTTTTGATAATTTTTTAGTGACTGAAGTGATTCATCAGATACCTTTCTCATTTCTGTAAGAGCTGTATTAAGTTCTTTTACAGTGCTAACTCCTCGTTTTACCCCGTTAATAGCATCATAAAAACTAAACATACCAGCTACTTGGGCAACCATTTGATGCAATCTACTTGTCTTAAATATATCCCACAAACTCTTGCCAGCTCTACCTGCTTGTTCTTCGGCATTCACAATATCGAGAATTTTTCCGTGAATAACGCCTAAACTTGCGGAAGGATTACCAGATTCAATTTGATGATAATAATCTCTGATTTCAGCTTTTGCTTTTTCAGACATATTAGAATTTTCACGAAGAATTTGAGAAATTTTATTTAATTCTTTTTCACCAGCTAATTGATCATATCCTTTTTGGGCGGCTGTCATATTTTGGACAGCAGATATAGCTTGTTTTAACTCAGATTCATATTGATCCAATAAATCTATATCTTTAGATGTAATCAATTCATGAGTACCGACATCTTGTAATGCCGCTTGATAGGTTTTAAGAGCTTCTGATACGGTATTAACATTCTTAATATACTCATCGCTTGCCCAACCACCATCGTTGAATTTCTTTAAGGTATCACTATATTTATCAGATTTTCCTCGATATGTAGAAAGTTTTTCAAGTCCATTTCCAACTTTTTGTTGATTTGTTTCTTGTAATTTCTTCTCAATTTTATCAAGTTGATCATACAAACTATTCAAAGAACTTTCAGATTTGGCAACCTGTGACTCAGATAAAATAGGTTGTTTCTGTAGTTGAGAAATCTTTTCTTCGAGCTGCGTCATCTTTTGGAGATCACCATCTTCAGCCATACCACTAGAAACACGTTTTGCAACTTCAGAATATTGTCTAATCGTTTCAGTTAATTTATTATAAGCTATTTGATTCTGTTCTTTTTGATAGGCTTGTTCTTCACGTTGAAATTCTTGATATTTTTTCTGATTAGCTTTAGATTGAGCTTCGATTTCAGCGGTGATTTGTTTCTGAACTTCTAATTCTTCCTTGGATTGATTAGTAAATTTTTGTGTATCAATATGACTTGTCCAAGCAGTAGCATTACCATCTTTGTCCTTGCTATAAGAAGTAGTATAAGTACGCATATTACCACTGTTATCACTAACTTTCATTTGCGTTTTAACAAGTTTATCTTGCGAATCATAAAAATCTGTAACTTCTTTTACAAATGATGTTGATGTATTAATAGAAGCTATAATTTCAGCTTGTAATGATTTCAAAGCCTGTTCTAATTCAGTTCTACTTGATACTTTAATTTCATTATCATGATTACCGACATCAACAGCAGGAATTCCATTATCAACTCTTTTGTATTTTCTAACATTGGCAGATTCTGCATTTTCGGAATGTCCGTTTGATATATTCGATTCAACCTGCGGAGTAGAAACAGAAGTGCTCTTTATTTTTACTAACTCAGCTTCAAGCTCTTTGACACGATTGGTAAGATCCGTAACTTCTTGAACAGAAGCAGTAACATCTAAACCACCATTAAAAGCATTAACGAAATTCTTCGCAGAATTAGAAATGTCATCAAGTTTACCTGCAATACTTCCTAATTGAGCAATTACCTCTGTAAGCTCAGTCTTCCCGAAAATGTTTTCCAAAGGATTTGTGTCACTTGCGGCTTTCATTTCATTGAAAGTTTTTGTTACTTGTGCCATAGCAGAGGATGCTTGAGTCCAATATTTCTTATCTGTATCAGATTTTAAAACATCTTGTCCGTTGAACATTTGTTTTGCTTCATTACGCATATTTTCAATAAATTTTATATATGCTTGAAGTTTACTCATTGAAGTATCATATTGATTTATATCAAAGTCAAAAAACTTATCTGTAATTATCTGACCACCAACACCAGACATCTTAATATGATCGAACAATCTCTGATATGCTTGTAGCGCATTTGATATCTTAGCTTGTGCCTTCGATTCCATTTCTGTATCAGAGCCAAAATCTATATTCATATTAAGTCCAATGCCTTTTACGCTTGAACTTAATTCGTTGATTGCTGATTCAATATTATTTATTATTTGCAGCAATGGCGTTAATTCATTGCCATCACCGACATCAGATAGAGTAGACTTAATATCTTTAATTGATGTAGACATTCTACCTGATACTTCAGATACAAAATGATTAGATAATGTTGTAAGCGATGTATTAATTGATTTAATATTATTGACTAATTCAGTTCCATCATTCATTGATGAGAATGCTTTGCCAATATTACTAATATCCTTGGTAACAGAAGATAATTGAGCAGACAAGTTTTCAAACTGCTTGAAATTATTTGTCCCCTTACCGATTGAATCGAGCATTGTATCCAATTTACGGATAACACTTTCTAACGTTTTTGTATCTAAATCTAATTTAATTTTTCTATCTTCTTTTGTAACTTGATCAATAGAATTCTCTGCATTCAATAATTGTTTCCGCAGATCTTCTATATCGAGTTCAATTTTTGCCTTCCAGCTTGCAACGCCTGACATATATACCTCCTAACTAACTAAATAATTTCTTTGCTTTATCATCTATAATTTTCTGAACACGTCCTCCGAAACCACTTTCAAAATCTTTGCTAATAATATGAAAAGGAGGTATACTTTGATACATCATCCAACGACCATGACCATGCTCCCCGTTCATAAACATAAAATCAAAAGCTTTACTAGCATCCAATATTTGATCAAACCATCCAGCATAATCCATCATCGGACTAGAATCAACTTGCATAATAAGAAGATTACCATTCACAATTGTTTTTGCGGATTGAAACACATTCATAAAATTGTTTGTCCTTGAATAAAAAGCTGGTGTATAATCGCTATACCAGCCAATTAATGAATCATAAACTGACTCTTTAAATAATTCATGAATTTCTGGTGCTGCTATCCTCGTTAATTGATGTTCTTTTTGTCTAACATCCTTTAGAACAATCTTTGTTAAATCACCTTTTGCCAATTTCATCACCTCCAAAAATTTCACTATTTTTACATTAAAATAGGAGAGCAGTATAACCACTCTCCATAAGAAAAAGCCCTATGCTTTTGACGGACATAGAGCCTGTTTATTTTATTTATTATATATGATATAATTATTATACTTGTGGTAAATATAGGTAGATAGGAATAGTAGTAATGGAAACCGCTTGTTCAGTTGTTTCTGTCTGTGTTGCAATCGCAGGATTAATATACACAATTTACAGAGACAATAAAAAGAAATAGTTTAACCAACTATACGTAAGAATCAAAAAATACGAGTATCTACTTAATATTATGAATTGGATAGGACGGTAGAAGACCAGTCACCTTCTGCTACACGAAACTATAATACCAAAATCCTATATTTGCATAAGTCCTTGAGGTACAAATGATATAAGTAGAGAAAGTATTTACTTGACAATGTTAATATAAATGTTATAATTAACAATTGAACAAGCATAATATAAAATCCATTACGAATGTTGTGTTCCATATCTTTAATGCAATCTGACTAATTGCACATGCCAAAGATGTCAAAAGGAGACAACTGTAAGGAGGCAGGAGATAGCATCATATTGAAAAATGTGGTGCTATCTCTCGTTTTGCTTCAATTTACAATTTTTACCAAGTAAGTTTTTCTGTTACGAGAATAGGTACAAATCCAGATTTTTCAAAGTCATGTTTACGTTCATATTCCTGAATCAATATCATTGAAGTCTTTTTATCAACGGCTCTGACAGCCAGTTTAATATCATCGACAAAAGTATTATCTGCTCCTAAAAATACTGTATCTGTATCAATATCTCCAATACCTGCTTTTGCTCTAAACGTTCCTTTATCTCTTGTACCAAGCTTGATTAGCACATAAAATTCGTTTTCAATCTTCATCAATCTTTATTCCTTTCAAAATGTAAACATATTCATTGTTGTGATAATCTTCATTTGATGAATAATTTTCAAATTCAAAACTATGATATGTTAATTCACATTCAAAGTCATCTCGTGTCATTGGATCAATCCTTAACTCATGTATTCTAATTGTTGCTATTTTATTTCCTGAAATCATACAGTCATATAATAGAGGACTAAATGACAGCAAACGAATTACCATATTACTATTGGAAGTGTAAGAAACCGACTGAATGAACCCACCTTCAAGTTTGAAAATAATATCATTATCTAAAATAAAATCCACAGAGGTATATCTATCAAAAAGTAAGAAATCATATTTTTTGTCATTGCCAATAATTTTAAATTCTCCAAGATGACTTATATTGTTCATGTCTTACACCTCTGTAAAACCGCCACTCTTCGCCATCTCAACGACTTTAAGCAAATCTTCTTTTGGAATGCCATCAATCTTTTTACTAATTATATCTACAATCGGTGCGAGAGTAGCATTTGCCAAATCAGAAATTCTTCCAATCTGTTTGCTAATAAACGCCTGCGCAGTTGTTTCGTTAAACTGTACATCCGACTGCTTCATGGATAGAATTGTCTTAAATTCACTTAACTCACTCATTGGAATAAGCGGTTCTCTTTGTTCTGAACCAACAATTAAAATGTCAAGTAAACCAGATGATTTAAGTGCATCATATCCCTTGATGAATCCTTTATCATCCTCGTCAATCTCAAGGTCGGTATATAATTCAATCACGGCACGACAAAACTGTACATACTGAGCAACAGAATTGATTTTAATCTTATCTGTTTTACGATATTTTGTTTTTCCATTGTCATCATAGACTTCCTGTTCAAATGTTGTCCTATCTACAATTAACTGAGCGTATGCATCTTTCTTAACAATTGATACATATGGTGTAATCTTAATGCCCTTTAATAAAGATTCTTTCAATGTACTGTTATTATAATTATTATATTTTTCAACCAATTCTAAAATTTTCATATTTTATTTTTTATACTCCTTTTATTCCTGATTTTTTGCAAATAAAAGAAGCCGATATACATCGACTTCTTAATCAACTTTATGTACTGAATGGTAGTAGCATCCACTTGGCATTTTTGTGTTTACCAATATTCTTTGTGACATATTCGTGAACTTCCTCTAAGCATCCACAATTTATGTCTTCAAGAGTTTGATATTCAAGCGGATCACTCTCATCAACACATACGAGCTTATAAAACACTCTTCCTTCCATATTCAATTGTTCCTCCCAAGAAATTATTTCAGACAAAATAATTCGTATAAATCTACCTTGAGTGCTTTTGATATAGCAACGGCATGATGTAACCATATATCATTTGTGTCTTCATTTTCAATTTTGTTTAACGCAGATACTGATATACCAGTCATCGCAGACAAACGCCGCAAAGAAATATTCTGTTGATTTCTGTAATACCAAACTTTATTTTTCATATATGTAGTATGTGTGAATTATTTTATCTTATACATATACTACTACAATATGTG
>OGPG01001365.1_pt1 | contig 17598 bp, 7 predicted proteins | sample 1552851 | NCBI WGS metagenome assembly OGPG01 (sample SAMEA2579909, study PRJEB22360) | human gut metagenome | biome: human gut; feature: human-associated habitat; material: faeces | place: Denmark | collected 2008/2010 | reverse complement strand
TAGCCGTTGCTGATGGCCAGGGCCACGAGGCTTTCGCTGTTCGGGTTCGCCGTGCCCTGGCTCGTGGGATGGCCCAGTACGCGGTGGTAGTTGATCACCAGGGGAACCTTCGTGAAGTGTTTGGCGTAGAGCTTGGTGATCCAGTCGAGGACTTCGCGCTTCACCGTTTCCGTATTCTCATCGACAGCCGATACGTCGTCCTTGTTGTAAGCCACGCTGTGGCCCTCGCCCCACTTGCCGAGGCCGTAGCCGTCGATGAACGAGGTGTATTCCGGATCGTTGAACTCCTCGGCGAGGGCTGCGACGAACTTCTCGTAGTAGCGCTGGAAGATCGGGTCCTGCGGCATCGGGGTCTTGCGGTCGGGGTATTTCGGCTCCGACATCGCGTATTCGGCTCCGGCATCGTAGACGAACTGGGGCGTATTGGCGCCCTGGTCACGTCCGTCCACCACGACGCGGAAAGCGATGGGGAGTTTCAGCTCCCGGGCTTTCTGAACCAGTTTGTAAACCTTCGAATCGGGGTCTTTCCAGGCGTACTGCCCGTCTGCGGGATTCAGCACGGACCATTTCGTGCGGATATAGCAGGCCGAAGCGTAGTCCGCCACCCTTACGTTCTTTCCGAGCAGCGGTACGTAGATCTCCTTGTCGAAATAGGAGGGATCGTAGTCCGCGCTGACATACATCACCCAGCCGTTGAGCGGGTTGTGCAGCACTTCCGACTTGTTGTAGGCGGGCTTTACGGTCACACCGGCAACTTGGCCGCCTTCTTCGCCGCCGCCGTTGTCCTTCGAACAACCGCAGGAAGCGGCGCAAAGAAATGCTGCCAGAAGACAGCCGGTCATCAGATTTCTCATGTGTATCATGTTGCTGTTTTTACGATTGATTGTCGTTGTAATGGAATATTGCCGTATCTTCCTGTCGGCCGGAACCCAGTCTCCATTCCGATACGGCAATATTTTTCAGTCGTGCGGTCCGGCGTTATTTGTTCCGGGCCAGGATCGTTCCGTGACGCAGATCGAAGATCAGCAGGTCGGAAGCGGGGATCGTGTAATACGAGTCGCGCGTCGCTTTGTCTACACCTCCGTGCAGTTCGCCCTCCTTGCCGAGAGTCAGCGTGAGGTTCTGCTTCTTGCCTTCTGCCGTCAGCGGACAGGTGAAGCAATAGGCATTGTTCTGGTTGTAATCCTTATCGCCGACCGAGAAATTCTTGGCTACGCAGAACTTCATGCCGCTGGAAAGTTTCGTGCCGTTGTGCTCTTCGGCGTCATAGATCAGGATCTGCGGGTCGGCAAAGCTCTGCTTCAGGTTGAGTTTGCGCACGCCCCAGCCCGTACCTGCTCCGTAGGCGTAGAGATCGAGCACTTCGATCGTTGCCTCGGGATTGGCTTCCGCTCCGCTCGGGTGGAATGTGACGGACAGCGGCTTCAGGTCGGTCGCCGACGAGTAAATGCGCACCTGCTTCTTCTCCATGTCGATCAGCAGGCGGTAGTTGCCGGCGCTCGGGATATTCCACGAAACGGGGGTTTCCGTCATCTTCACGTCGACAAGCTCCCCGTCGCGGAGCGCGCCGTTGCCGTCGCTCGGAACGATGTAGTAGGTCTGACCCTCCAGCTCGACGGGAATCTGCAACTCGCCGATGCTCAATTCGCCGTACCAGGCATAGAGGTTCGCATTCTCGACCGTCTTTTCGATCTCCGTCACGCTGCTGATGGCCGTGCCGGAAAGCGACACCTTGTCGGCATCGAAGACATCGACCTTGATCGGGGTTACGGTCACCTCCACGGTGCGCACTTCGGGCATTTCGTATGTGGGGCCGCCCGCATACTCCGCGATGACGCGGAACGCCAGCGTGAAGGTCTTGTTTACGGGCACTTTCCAGCGCTCGTTAGCCCAGTTGTTGATTTGCTCGGAGGTGTAGCTCCGGCTGAAGATGCCGTCGTCTTCGCTCGTCACGATGGCGGTGGACGAACCGAAGTTGTTGTTCAGCAGGTCCAGTTTGGTCGTGTAGGACACCAGATACTCGTCGGGCATCGGACGCGCGGGCGTCCAGTCGAAGGTCAGTACCGTAGCCGAAAGGTCGTTTTCGTCCAAAGCGATCTGGGAGGCGGAGGCGGTCAGCTCCAGAGTTTCCCGGACCGGGTCGCTGTCGTGTTCGTACGGGTCCCATTCACAGGCCCACTGGCCGAGTGCGAAAAGGGTCAGCAGCGACAGGTTGCATGCAAATTTTATCTTTTTCATAACTGTTTTTTTCGTGGTTGCTGATACGGTCCGGAATCTGCCGGACACATTCTTGTCTGATCCGCCCGGAGGCGGGGACGAAGGTTTTTAGCCTTCGTAACCTTCATATCCGGGATTCTGCGGGAAATTGCCGACATTCGCGTCGCGGATAGCCTGCGGAATGGGCCACAGCACGTGGAAATCCTGGATGAGGTCGCGCGCCTCGGGGTTGTACTTTCTCACGCGTTCGAGCAGCTTGCCCGTGCGTATCAGCGTGAAGCGGCGGCTCTCTTCGCCGTAGAGTTCGCGGATGCGCTCGTCGAGCAGGAAATCCATCGTCATCTCCTCGTCGGAAACGTCGGACACTTTGGCGCGGCGGCGCACTTCGTTCACGGCATCGGCGGCCTTATCGGGCATGTCCTGACGCAGGTAGGCTTCAGCCAACAGCAGGTAGGTCTCGGCCAGGCGGAATTTCATGCGGTCCTTGTATGCGCCGGTGAGCTGGAGGTTTTCCTCCTTACCGAAGAAAAATTTCTTCAGCGCCGGGAAGAGCTGGGCCTGCGACCACGATTTGTCGTCGATGGGGCATTTTTGTCCCAGCTTGTTGGGCGTCAGCGGGTTGTTGTAGTACCAGTTGCGCTTGATGTTGTACTCCGAGTTGCGGATGTCGCCGTCTTCGAAGATGCCTTTTTCCTGAATCCCGGGGAAACCCTCCTTTTCTCCGGCCGTCGTGGCGTTGGTTCCCTTGACGCCGATCCACCACTTCAGCGGATAGATCTGCGCCAGGCCGCGGCCGCCGAGTGAGTCGGCCAGTGCGAATCCGTCGATGGCGTGGTACTGGGGATTCCAGGCGCGGCGGGTCCAGTCGTCGGAATTCGTGCCGCCGCCGACCGTGTTGTACTGGAACTGCATGACCCAGATACCCTCGGTGTTGCCGGCCGAACGGTTCTGATTGTTTTCGACGAACATGTCGCTGAAATAGTCGCCGGGATCGTTCTTGGCGTTGCCGAAGCGGCTTTTCATCAGACTGTAATACGGGCAGTCGATCACGTCCTGGGCATTCTCCTCGGCCAGCTTATAGTCGCCTTCGGCGCCGCGCAGCAGGTACATTTCGCTCAACAGGTGGCGTGCGGCCCACGTCGTAAGCTTGCCCTCCTTCACGTTGTCGGGATTGTCGGGAAGGTACGTCTTGGCAAATTCCAGGTCTTTGATGATGTTGCCCAGCACCTCGATCTTGGGATCGCGCGAGAACGAGAGCAGGAAGGGCTTCTGGATGGTTTCGACCCAGGGCACGTCGCCGTAGAGGTAGACCAGCGTGCGGTAGGCGTAAGCCCGGAAGAAACGGGCTTCGGCCTGGTAAAGCTGTTTGTCGGTGGGATAGTCCCAGTTGTCGTTCTTTTCGGAATAGATCAGCAGTTCGTTGGCCGAAGCGATCAGGTTGTAGGCCCAGTTCCAGTACGAGCCGACGAAAAGCGTCGACGGGTTGAGCGTCATTTCGGCGAACGGAACCAGCGAACCGTCGCGGACGGTTCCCATGCGGCAGAGGTCGGTCGAAATCTGGAGGACCTCGTAGGCGCAGGCGCCGTTGTGCATGAAAGCGCCGTTTTCACCCCAGGTGTTGTATTCCGAGCGGGCGATGGCGAGAGCCCCGTGGCTCCCACCTCGAAGCCCAGTGAACTGGTGTAAGTGTTGTCGGGGGCCAGCGAACTTTTCAGATCCTCTTCCAGGAAGGAGGTGCAGCCCGCAGCTATCGAGAGGATCGAACTCGCGATGCCGATCTTGATATAATTCATCGTTTTCATAGTCAGGTCTTGATTAGAAGGTTAAGGTTAATCCCAGTACGTAGGAACGGGCGGTCGGGAACGATGCGAACCAGGTGTTGTCGTAGTTCAGCATCTGGCGCATGTTGGAGAAGGCGCAGACGTTGTTCACGCTGAAATTCACGTCGATGGCGCTCAAGCCGATCCGGCGGACGAATTTCTGGTTGACACGGTAGCCCAGCGTGATGTTGCGCAGCTGCACGTAGTTGAGCTTCTTGTAGTAGCCGTGGCTGAAGGAGGCCTGGTAACCCGGCGAAACGACCTCTGCGTCGGGGGTCTCCGGCGTCCAGTATTTCACGCCGTGGATGTAGTTGCCCGAACCGAACGTATACGAGGAGATGTTGGCCACGTTGTCCGTCATCCACTTGCCGAAGACGCCGTTGAACAGGAACGAGAAATAGAGGTCCTTGTAGGAGAAACGGTTGCCCATCGACATCGTGAAGCTCGGCTGTTTGCTGCCGATCACCTTGCGGTCTTTGGAGTCGATGACGCCGTTGCCGTCGACATCCTCCAGTTTGGCGGCTCCGGGCGTGGCTCCGGTCTGGTGGGCCACCTCCTTGCCGTCCTTGTCGATGAACGTGAACTCGTCGCCTTCCTGCCAGATGCCGATCATGTTCCAGTCGTAGTAGACCGACAGCGGCTGGCCGATGAACCACTTGTTGTTGATGTCGTCTTTGCCGTCGCCGCGCAGCGCGACGATCTGGTCGCGGTTGAGCGAGAAGGTGAAGTCGGTCTCCCACCTGAAATCCTTCTTGCGGATATTCTGCGAATGGAGCGTCAGTTCGATACCCTTGTTGCGGGTCTGGCCGACGTTGTAGAGAATCTTGCTGTAACCGTTCATAATGGGAACGGTACGCGACATCAGCAGGTCGTGCGTGTTGGAGAGGTACATGTCGATCGTACCGCCCAGACGGCCGTTGAAGAACTGGAAGTCGATACCGAGGTTGGCCGTATAGGTGGTCTCCCAACGCAGGTCGGGATTGCCGATACCGTCGCTCGGCAGGTAGGCCGAGTTGGCGGCGTCGCTGTTGTCGCCCCAAATATATTTGACACCATTGGTCGAGTAGAGACGGTCGAGCGACTGATAACGTGAAATGGCGTTGTTTCCGTTGGCGCCGTATGAGAGGCGGATCTTCAGCATGTCGATCCAAGAGGCGTTGTCCTTGATGAAGCTCTCCTCGCCGAGATGCCAGGCAACGGCAGCCGAGGGGAAGAAAGCCCATTTGTGGTTTTCAGCGAAGGCCGAGAACGAGTCGGCGCGTCCGGTGAGTGTCAGAAGGTATTTGCTGTTGAAGCCGTAATTCACACGGAACATGCCCGAAACGAAGTTCTCTTTCCAGAAAGACGAACTGATGGCGATCTTGTTCTCGGCGCCGTCCATCCGGTAGAAGCTCGAGTCGTCGTTTACGAAGCCTTCGCCGCTTTGCGAAGCGGCTGTATACTGGGCCTCCTGCATGGAGAAGAGACCTGTGAAGTCGATGTGATGTTTGCCGAAATTCCGGTCGAATTTAAGCACGTTCTCCCACGTCCAGTCCGTCGTGTGGTTGTTGGCCAGCTCGGCGCGGCCGTCGACTTTCTTACCCGTTACGGTGTTGCGGCCGTAGTAGGTTCCGTTCATCTGGCTGCGGTAGTTGTAGCCGAACTGCGACCGGAAAGAGAGCCCTTTGACCGGAAGTTTGAGATCGAGGAACCCGTTGGCCATGAAGTTGCGGCCCGTGCGTTTCTGGTCGGCGTTGACGTCCTTCATCGGGTTGGGCAGGTTCGAGTAGTCCATCGGCTCCTCGTAGTAGGCGCCGGTCTCGTCCTTGTAGATGCCGTAGGGGCTTTGCTTGATGGCATGTTCGAGGTTCGGCGTCGCACCGCCGGTCTCACGGTTCACGAACTGCGTGGTGAGACCTACGGACAGCCAGTCGTTCATTTTCTGGTTGATGCTGGCATAGACGTTCGTGCGCTGGTAATTCGAATTGTAAACCACGCCGGGGTTGTCCAGGTAGGAAACCGAGGCCATATAGGTGGTCTTCTCGTTGCCGCCCTGGAAGCTCAGCTGGTGGTCCATCGTGAAGACCGTGCGGAAGACATAGTCCTGCCAGTCGTTGGTGATGCCCTTGGCGTAGTTTACCTTCTCGCTGGCGCTGATAATCGAACCTACCAGCGGATCGAGCTGCTCGCCGCTGTAATTGTTCTTGAGCCGGCCCATGTCCTGCTTGAGGCGGATGAACTCGTTGGGACCCATGGTTTCGATGCGCTGCATCGGCTCGGCGATGGCGAGCTTCGTTTTGTAGGTGACATGGAATTCGCCCTGCGAACCCCGCTTGGTCTGGATCAGGATGACGCCGTTCGAGCCGCGCGAACCGTAGATGGCCACGGCCGACGCGTCTTTCAGCACCGACATGTTCTCGATGATGTTCGGGTCGAGGTCGGCCAGTCCGCCCGAGTAGGGAATGCCGTCGAGAATGATCAGCGGGTCGTTGCTGGCCGTCAGTGAGTTCTGGCCGCGGATCAGCAGGGTCTGGTTGCTGCCCGGCGCTTCGTTGCCGGTCGTGATGTTCAGACCGGCGACCTGGCCGACCAGACGGTCCATCAGGTTGTTGGTCGAGACCATTTCCAGCGTCTGTTTGCTGACGACGGCGAGACCTCCCGTGAGGTCTTTCTTTTTCTGCGTACCGTAACCCACGACGACCACTTCGTCGAGGGACTGGGCGTCTTCGGTCATCGTCACGTTTACGACATTCGATGCGCCGAGTTTCACTTCCTGGTCGGTATAGCCCAGACAGGTGAAAAGAAGCGTCGAGGATGCGGGAACTTTGATTTCATAAACACCTTGCGTATTGGATACGGCTCCGTTGTTGCTTTTGCCGTCCTTTACCACGACAACGACTCCCGCCAGCGGGGCGCCGCTTCCGTCGGTGATTTTACCGGTTACTTTGACGTCGTTCTGCTGGGCGAACGACGGTGTTGCAGACAGCAGGAATAAGAGGGAAATCGTCAGGCTGCCTATAAGCTTTTTGTACATGCTCATTATCATAAAAGGTTTCTTTTTGGTTAGTGCTTGTATCTCCGTTATAAAGGGATTGTCTGGAGGGGCGGGAGACACTTCGTCGCCTGGTGTGGTTTTCCGATCATCTTTTCATAGGTTTCAGGTTTTAATTTTTTAAATTTTTTATGTATTTCGAAGGAAAAGCGGACGCCGGGGACTTCGGACCCCGTATTGCAAAGGTCAATAAAACGGGGCGACCGGATGGGCGTCGTTTATTCGGAAATGGTTCCATTTCGTACGGAGGGGTAAAAAAAAGGAGCATATCCGGGCGCTGCGGGCGCTGCGCAGACCTGCGAAGAGTCCCGTCCGGACAAAATGAAACCTCCCTGCCGGTCGCGCGGGGCGACGGCGGGAAGGTTTCTGCGGGCAGATGCGGACGCTGCTCCGGCGGATACGAAAGCACGAGATATTCATAGCCGGTTCGGTCGGCTCCTTTCGTGCGGTTTGCGTCAGGATTTCTTCTTAAATTCGGATGGGGTCAGTTCGAAATGCCGTTTGAAACAGATGCTGAAATATTTGGGATTGGCGAATCCCGTCAGGACCGAGATCTCGGAGATGGTCAGGTCCGACTCCCGGAGCAGCTGGGCCGACCGTTTCAGCCGGACGTCCATGATGAACTCCTTGATCGACATGCCCGTGATGTCGTTGATCTTCTGGTAGAGGAGCGTGCGTCCGATCGACATGTCCGACACGAACGAATCCACGTTGTAGTCGCTGTTGTCCATGTTCCGTTCGATATAGTTCATCGCCTTTTTCAGCAGTTCCTCGTCCATCGACGAAATGGTGATCTTCGACGGTTCGGCGATGTACTTCTTGCTGTAACGCTCCTTGAGTTCCTGCTGGGTGCGGATGAGGTTGGCAACCTGTTTGAGCAGGAAATCCATATCGAAGGGCTTGTCGATGAATACGTTGGCTCCGCATTCCAGTGCCTTGATCTTGTTTTCGGTGTTTTTGCCCAGAGCCGAAAGCATGATCACCGGGATATGGCTGGTCTTGATGTTCGAACGCAGCGAGCGGCATACCTCGAAGCCGTCGGCTTCGGGCATCATCAGGTCGGTGATGACGATCTGGGGGCAGATTCTCTCCGCTTTGGCGATGCCTTCGCTGCCGTTTGCCGCGGTGTATACGTTGTAGTGTTTCGACAGCCGTTGTTCGAGGTAGCTCCGCAGGTTGGGGTCGTCCTCGATGACCACGATGTTGCACGCCTTGCGGTCGTGCCGGTCGTTGGGAGCCATGACGTCGGATTCGGTCAGCAGGTTGTCGATTTCGGAGACCGTGTATTCGTACGATTCGGCGGCGCTGTCGGTCTTTTCGGCGTTGAGCGTGAAGGGCAGGACCACCGTGAACGCGACTTTCGAGTTGCCCGAACGGAGGGTGATGGTTCCGTTGAGGTTGCCGACCAGCTCCTTGACGATGGCCAGTCCCAGGCCGCTGCTGCTCTCGAATTGGGGACGGCGGTCGGAGAGGTGGTTGAACGATTCGAAGATGGCCTCCTTCTTGTCGTCGGGGATTTCCGCCCCGGTGTTGGTGACCGTGAAGGCGATGTATTCGGTGCCGGCGGCCGGCGGAGCGGACTCCGGGCGCTGGTCCTGCCGCGCCGGGTAGATTCTCACGCCGACATAGCCGTTTTCCGAGGCGTACTTGATCGCGTTGGAGAAGAGGTTCGTGAAGATTTTTTCGATCACGTCGTGGTCGAACTTGGTGTAGAAACTTTCATACTGGGAGTTGAAGCCGGTTTCGATCCCCTTCTTGTTGGCGTAGAACTCGAACAGCGAGAAGATGCTGTCGATGAAGCGGATCAGATCGCCCGGCTGGCGGTTCAGGGTGATCTTCTGGCTCTCGATTTCGCGGAACTGAAGCAGTTGGCTGATCATGCGCTGGATGCGCCCCACGTTCTTCTCGATCAGGTGCACGTAGGCATTGCCCGGCGCATTGGCGGGCAGGTGTTCCTTGAGCTGTTTCAGCGGGTCGACGACCAGCGTGAGCGGAGTTTTGAGGTCGTGGGAGATGTTCGTGAAGAAGTTGATCCGGGCCTGGGTCAGCTGCTTCATGTTCTGTTCCTTGATCCGCTCCAGTTCGAGCCGCTGTTCGAAAATCTTCTTGTTGGTGAAATACCGCCAGATGAAGTAGGCCACCGCCGAGAGCAGCGCCGCATAAACGAGGTAGGCCCAGCGGGAGAGGAAGGGCGAGGGGTGCACCCTGAAGCCGAGCGCCGAAACCTCGTCGCCCCACAGGCCGTCGTTGTTGGCCGCCTTGACCTCGAAGACATAGTTTCCGGCGGGCAGGTTGAAGAACTGCACCGCCTTCTGTCCCTGCGGCAGCAGGGACCATCTTTCGGAGTGTCCCAGCAGGCGGTAGGCATACTGGTTCTTCTCGGCGTTCAGGTAGCTGTTCGCCGAGAAGCGGATTTCGAAATTCGACTGCCGGTGCGACAGTTCGATCACGTCGCCCTCGCCTCCGCGGTAGGAGAGCGTGGAAATGGCTTTCTCCAGAGGCGAGTTCTTGGCGCCGGGCACGGCCGGCCGGCTGTTGATAAGCAGGTCCGTAAAATAGACTTTCGGCTTCTGGTCGTTGTATTTGATCTTTCCCGGGGTGAAGAGGATGAAGCCGTCCGTCCCTCCGAACAGCATTTCGCCTTTCGAGGTCTTGTAGCAAGCCCGCACGTAGTAGGCCCCGCAGCGGTTCGGGATGTCGATCTGCGATTTGCGGATCACCCCGTCGGTATGGTCGTAATAGTAAAGCCCGTCGTTGGTGCTGAACCAGACATCTTTCGAGGGGGTGTCTTCGAGGATGCCGAAGACTGTTTTGCCCTCCAGCCCTTCGCCGTTCCGGTCCCTGAAATTGACGTAACTGCCGTTGCGGCGCAGCAGGTTGACCCCGCCGCCGCGGGTTCCGAACCAGATGTCGGAGTCGGAGGTGACGCAGTAGGAGCAGAGGTTGTTGACCGAATAGGGGGCCTCTGCGATGTAATGGCGCTTCAGAATCCGCCGTGTGGCGGGATCGACGACGTATGCGCCGTCGTGCCCGACGAGCCACAGGTTGCCCCGCTCGTCGTGGAACAGCGTTTCGATATGGATGCGGACGGCGTTTCCCTGTGCGTCTGTCAGCCGGACCGTCTCCACGCGTCCCGTACTCGCATCCTTGTACATCAGCTCGGCGTCCGGGTCGGTCAGCCAGATGCCCCGGTCGCCCTCCTTGGCGAAGTCATAGACGCTCAAAGGCTGTCCCGAGGCCGGATGGTTCATGTACAGGTCGGAGAAACGTCCCTGCCGTTCGTCGAAGACCCGCATTCCGCCGTTGAACGCCGAGACCAGCAGCCTGTCGTTTCCGTCGTGCCACAGCTTTTTGATCATGTTCGACGTCAGGCCGCAGCGGCTCTCCTGCGTGTAATAGACGAACCGGCCGTCGCGGCGGTCCCAGCGGTTAATTCCCCCCCCCTCCGTTCCGATCCAGAGATTGCCCTCCGAATCCTCTTCGAAACAGCTGACGATGGGATGGTTCAGCCCGCCCGGCGTGGCTTTGAAATAGTCCACGCCGTTGTCCGCGAAGGTCATGTAGGCCAGTTTGCCGCCGTATGTGCCGACCCATATCCCGCCGTCGGGATCGGGGAAGATCGACCATACCGAATTGTTGGGCAGGGAGTAGGGATAGTGGAGGTCGGAACGCAGCAGCTGCGTGCTGGCGGTAAGCGGCTCCAGCAGCAGCAGTCCCGATTGCGTCGCTACCCAGATGATGCCCTGCGAATCGAGGTGAAGCTCCTTGGCGCCGGCGGATTTCTCGTATTCGAGCGGCAGTCGGAAATACCGTCCGATCCTGCCGTTGCCGTCGCATTCGTAGAGCCCGTCCATGAGCGTGAGGACATATACCGACCCGTTGCACTCCACCACGTCGCGGATCACGCAGCTGCCGCCGCCGACGGATGCGAAGAGGACGTATTGCCCGGTCTCCCGGTTCAGGCGGTAGAGATCGCCGCCCGACGCGGCGTAAACGTACTCCTTCGTGCACACCAGCGTCAGCGTCCGCCCGGGTGCGGACATCTCCGGAGGCATCGGATAGCGGGTCACGGCGGGCAGCCGTTCGGGGCTGAACGATTCGATGCCGTTGTTGCGGATCAGCCATACCGTCCCGTCGTTGTTCGCCGTGACCGAGCCGATATTGCCCTCCAGAACGAATTCGAACTCCAGCTTCCGGTAGTTGAAGCGCAGCAGCCCTTGGTTAGTCCCTACGTACAGGCCTTTCCGGTTGTCCGTGATCACCTGTCCGTAGGACCAGTAGGAATTCGGCAAGAGGTTCGTGACTAGGTCGGTCATCCGTACGAACGACGTGCCGTTGTACATGAACAGGGCGTCGTAGCCGCTGAACCACATACGCCCGACGCTGTCCTTGGCGATGCTGTGGATGCCTCCGTAATAGGAGGTCTCGGGCATGGTGTGGAAGCGGTAGTCCGGGATGTTCAGGGCATGGAGCGCCGGAGAAATCAGCGTTGCGGCGAAAAACAGCGCCGCAAACGGAATTTTCGTATATGCCTTATGTCGGGTCATCGTTTCTTCTTTAGCACAAAGTTAAAAGAAAAAGCGAAAAATGGATGCTTCGAAGCCCGGTTTTTCGGTTCTCCGCCGCCGGACCGGGCGCGCGGCGGGGAAAGCCGGGCTGCACCGCCCGGAGACGAAAAAGACGGCAGGGAAAACTCCCTGCCGTCTTTTTTATTGAATGAAGCGTTCCGGACCGGGGCGTGATTCCGGTGGGCGTTTACCGCCCCTGAAGCCCGCTTCTCAAGCCGACGGGCGCAGAGCTTGGTCGGAATCCTGCCGGCCGGCCGTCGCCCCCTGAAGCCTGCTTCTTAAGCGGGCGGGCGCAGAACGGGATCGTAAGCCAGAATGGCCCGGCATCGCCCCTGAAACCCGCTTTTTAAGCGGGTTACCAGATGATTACGCGATCCTGTTCGGGCAGGAACATCGGTCCGTCGGCGATCGAGAAGGCGTCGTAGAAATCCTGCAGGTTGCGCAGCGTGGCGTTCACGCGCCATTTGCCCAGCGAATGCACGTCGAGCTTGGTGAGACGGGCGATCTCCTCGTCGCGGATGTTCTGCGCCCACAGCGTGGCGTAGCCCAGGTAGAAACGCTGCTCGGGAGTGAATCCGTCGATCGGGGCGGGAGCCTCCCTGCCTGCGAGCGAATTGCGGTAGGCCGTGCGGGCAACGCGCAGGCCGCCCTGGTCGGCGATGTTCTCGCCGAGCGACAATGCGCCGTTGGCGAAGATCGCAGGCTGTCCCTCCTTGGCGGGCAGAACCTCGATCGCGTCGAACTGCTTGACCAGAATGTCCGTCTTGGCCTTGAACGCGGCGGCGTCCTCGTCGGTCCACCAGTTGTTCATGTTGCCGTCCTTGTCGAAATTGCGGCCCTGGTCGTCGAACCCGTGGGTCATCTCGTGGCCGATCACCACGCCGATGGCGCCGTAGTTCACCGCGTCGTCGGCGTCGGGGTTGTAGAACGGCGGCTGGAGAATGGCGGCCGGGAAGCAGATTTCGTTGGTCGTGGGATTGTAGTAGGCGTTCACCGTCTGGGGCGACATGTGCCACTCGTCCTTGTCCACGGGCTTGCCCAGTTTCGAAATGTTGTCGGACGTATACCAGGCGTTGGCCTCGACGATGTTCTCCCAGTAGCTCTTCGCAGGGTCGATCTTCAGCGTCGTGTAGTCCTTCCACTTGTCGGGATAGCCGATCTTCACGGTGAAGGCCGCGAGTTTCTCCTGCGCCTTGGCTTTTGTGGCGTCGGACATCCAGTCGAGGGCGGCGATGTGCTGACCGAGGGCCGTTTGCAGGTTCTTCACCATGTCGAGCATCCGGACCTTGTCCTTCTCGGGGAAGTACTTGGCCACGTACATCTCGCCGACGGCTTCCGAAAGGGTTCCGTTGGGCACCGACATGGCGCGCTTCCAGCGGGGTTTCTGCTCCTGCTTGCCCGACATCACGCGGCCGAAGAAGTCGAACGACGCGTTGATGAAGTCGTCGCTCAAGTAGCTGGCGGCTGCGCCGATGTACTGTGCGGCGAGGTAGTAGCGGATGTCCTCCAGCGGGGCGGTTTTCATCAGTTCGTTGGCGTTGGCCAGGGCCGAGGGGGTCGTCACGATGATCTGCTCGAAATCGCCGATGCCCATTGTCTTATAGTACTCGGCCCAGTCGATGGCATCGTAGGCCTTCTCGAAATCGGCCTTCTTCGTGGGGTTGTACATGGCGGGGATGTTGCGCAGTTCGACGCTCGACCAGTTTTTCTCGGCCAGCTTCGTTTCGATCGACAGCACGCCGGCGACGGCCTTGTCGATGTCGGCCTCGGGAACGCCCGACAGCCGGAAGATTTTGCCCAGATACTCCTTGTAGGCGGTGCGGATCGACTCGTTCTCGGGATCGAGGTAGTAGTCGCGGTCGCCCATGATCAGGTCGGGCTGCGAGGCGTAGAGCGCGTTGATGTCGCTGTTCATCAGGTCGGACTGCACGCCCACGCCGAAGAACGGATTGGCGATCGAGGAGTGGAGCCTGGCCGGCCCGTCGCACCACTGTGCGATCGGTACGGGGCATGTGGGCGACACGCTGCGCAAGGTGGCCTTCCTGCTGGATATTCCGCTTGTCGAGATCAAATAAGACATTTCTAATGAACCGATTCGAAGCTTTGATGTGCCGCGCGGTCCTGGTGCTCGCGCTGCTGCTGACGACCGCCTGCGGAGGCGGTGAAGAGGAACCCCGGACGCCTTCCGCGGAGCCGCCCAGGGAGATCGAGGTCGATGCGTCGAGTACGCTCTACGGATTCGTGGGCGACACGGCGGGGAATCCCGTCGAGGGCGTGGTCGTAAGCGACGGCTTCCAGTGCGTGGCCACCGATGCTGGGGGCGTCTACGAGATGAAGCGCAATGCGGCGGCGGAATACGTCTACTATTCGGTGCCCGCGGAGTTCAAGATCCGCACGGGACACGACGGCTATCCCGATTTCTACGTGCGGCTCGATACCTCGCAGCAGAAGATCCGTCAGGATTTCACGCTCGAACGCCTCGCGGGCGTCGAGCGCAACTTCCGCCTGATCTGCATCGGCGATCCCCAGATCAACGAGGCGTCGCATGCCGTGCGTTTCAAGGAGGAGGCCGGAAGAGAGATCCGCGAATACGCGGCCTCGGCCGGCGTTCCCTGCTACGGCATCACGCTGGGCGACCACGTCAACAACAAATGGACGCTGTTCACCAACATGGTCGTCGCCCTGCAACCGGAGCAGACGGGAGTGCCCGTCTTCGCCACGATCGGAAACCACGACCACGAATTCCCGACGGCCGACGAAAAGGCGGCACGGGCGAAATACGAGAGTTATTTCGGGCCGGTCGACTACTCGTTCAACCGCGGCGACGTACACGTGGTCTCGATGGACAACGTCATCCACAGCTGCAAGGCCAGCGCCGACTACGAAGGCGGATTCACCGCCGCACAGTACGCGTGGCTCAAACAGGATCTGAGTTTCGTGCCGAAGGACAAGATGGTGATCCTCTGCGTACATATTCCGTTCCGCGGCGGCTGGGGCACGAACAGCGCGCACGCCGATGCGGACAAATACTACGACGAGGTGCTGGATCTGCTGTCGCAGTACGAATATGCGGCGATCATGTCGGCCCACACCCACTCGAACATCAACTACATCCACCGAAAGAACGGCAAGGAGATCTTCGAGCATGTCACGGGCACCACATGCGGCGCATGGTGGCGTTCGACCGTCTGCACCGAGGGTACGCCCATCGGATTCGGCCTCTACCGGATCGACGGCAACCGCATGGAGGAGTGGGCCTACCGTTCGGTTCGTCACGACGAACAGTTCCAGATCCGCCTCTACCGCGCCTCCGACACCTTCGTCGGCGGTGCCAAATACCGTTTCAAACAGACGGGCGCCGACCAGATCGTAGCCAACATCTGGAACTGGGATCCCTCGTGGACGGTCAACGTCTACGAAAACGACGTACTGAGCGGCCAGATGACACGCAACTCCGACATCGACGCATGGACCGTAGCCTACCATATCGGGTTGCTGAACAACACGGACAGCTACCGCAAGTCGTCCGACCACATGTTCCACTACACGCTCAAAAACCCCGCTGCGGCCGTGCGCGTCGAGGCGATCGACCGCTTCGGCAACAAGTACGAACAGACGGTCTTCACCGATCCGGCGGAGCACCCCGGCGATTTCCATGCCGATTTCTAACATTCAAACCGACGAAACCTACACACCTATGAAAAAGTATCTGTTTCTTACGCTCCTCGCCGCGGCATTTCTGGCAGGAGGGGGATGTTCTTCCAGCGATGACGACGGATGGGGAGTCATCGAACTGGCCAGCCCGAAACTGAAAGTCACCACCGAACTGGCGACGGCGACCGTCACGTGGGACGCCGTCGCGAAGACCGCCGGCTACGCCTATGCACTGGACGGCGCCGCGGACTATACTTCGGTCGACGCAGCCACGACCACCGTAACGCTTACTGCACTTGCGGAGGGCGGCCACACCTTCCGACTCAAAGCCGTCGGCGATCTCGACCACACGACCGATTCGGCCGAGCGGACGATCGACTTCGAGATCGACAGACCGAGACCCGTGCCCTGCACGAAGCTGTTCAGTTTGACGAAGCGTTCGAAGATATTGTCCAGATGCTCTTTGTCGATGCCCGAACCGGTATCCTCGACCGCAAAGCGTATGCTGGTCCCTTCGACCGCATAGCTCAGCGTGATGCTGCCCTCGGCGGTGAATTTGACGGCATTGTTGATGAAGTTGGTGATGACCTGCGTCAGGCGGCCTTTGTCGCCCAGGATGAAGCAGGGGCTTCCGGGACCGACGAAGCGCAGTTCGACGGGACGACCCTGCACTTTGAGGCTCAGCGAGCGCACCACCTCCTCGCACATCTGGTTCACATCGACCGGTCCGTAGTTGAACTCGAATGTTCCGGCCTCGATCTTCGAAAGGTCGAGAATGTCGGATATCAGCGTGAGCAGCAGGTCGTTGTTCTCCTCGACCACGCGCAGGTAGTCGCGCCGCTCGTCGGGCGAGAGGCTCGACGGAGCGATGGCGGGCAGGAAGACCCGCGGACGGGAGTCCGCCGCGGCCTCCTGTGCGGGAGCGTTCCGGCGGCGGCCGCACGAGGCCATGCACAGGAGGGCCAGAAGAGAGATCAGAATGCGTCGCATAAGCTGAAATACGATTTTACATGCAAATATACGCATTTCGGGCGACAATCGTGCAACCGAAAGCCCCGAACCCCGCCGAACGGCGGTTTTGCACGGTAGTTGCAACACTCCGCAGCGTCAAAAAAACCAAATTTATTCACTATGGATGTAAAAAAAACTACCACAAGCACAGGGTTCAAATTGAGTGTTATGACACTGGCAATTATGAACGTGACTGCCGTAGTGAGTCTGCGCGGACTGCCCGCCGAGGCGGTCTACGGACTTTCGTCGGCATTCTACTACCTGTTTGCAGCCATCGTGTTCCTGATCCCGACGGCGATGGTCGCCGCCGAACTGGCCGCGATGTTCGCCGACAAGCAGGGCGGCGTATTCCGCTGGGTCGGCGAAGCCTACGGCGCACGCACGGGATTCCTCGCAATCTGGCTGCAATGGATCGAATCGACGATCTGGTATCCGACGGTGCTGACCTTCGGCGCCGTGTCGATCGCGTTCATCGGCATGAACGACACGCACGACGCGCTGCTGGCCTCGAACAAGGTCTTCACGCTCTGCATGGTGCTGGCCATCTACTGGATCGCCACGCTGATCGCCCTGAAAGGTCTCGGATGGGTCGGGAAAATCAGCAAATGGGGCGGCATGATCGGTACGATCATTCCCGCGGGCCTGCTGATCGTGCTGGGCATCATCTACATTTCGACCGGCGGACACAACCACATGGACATGTCGCAGGGCTTCTTCCCCGACCTGTCGAAATTCAACAACCTCGTGCTGGCGAGCAGTATCTTCCTGTTCTACGCGGGTATGGAGATGATGGGCATTCACGTCATGGACGTGAAGAACCCGTCGCGGAACTACCCCAAGGCCATCATCATCGGTTCGCTGGTCACGGTGCTGATCTTCATTCTGGGAACCTTCTCGCTGGGCCTGATCATCCCCGCCAAGGACATCAGCCTCACGCAGTCGCTGTTAGTCGGGTTCGACAACTACTTCCACTACCTCCACATTTCGTGGGCCGGCCCGATCATCGCCATCGCCTTGATGTTCGGCGTGCTGGCAGGCGTGCTGACGTGGGTGGCGGGTCCCTCGAAGGGTATCTTCGCCGTGGGCAAGGCCGGTTACCTGCCCCCGTTCTTCCAGAAGACCAACAAGAACGGCGTACAGAAGAACATCCTGCTGATCCAGGGCTGCGTCGTGACGCTGCTGGCGCTGCTGTTCGTCGTGATGCCCTCGGTGCAGTCGTTCTACCAGATCCTCTCGCAGCTGACCGTGCTGCTGTACCTGATCATGTACATGCTGATGTTCTCGGCCGCCATCGTCC
>OGPG01001338.1_pt1 | contig 17961 bp, 13 predicted proteins | sample 1552851 | NCBI WGS metagenome assembly OGPG01 (sample SAMEA2579909, study PRJEB22360) | human gut metagenome | biome: human gut; feature: human-associated habitat; material: faeces | place: Denmark | collected 2008/2010 | reverse complement strand
AGTCTTGGGCAGATGCGAAGTCGCAGCTGGGGGCATATTCTTCCTTAGAAAATGCGAAGAAAGTGTGCAAGATAGGCTATAGCGTTTTTGACAATTCAGGCAGAGTGGTATACACCGTAGCTGAAAAGACATATGCAAAAGGCACGAAGATTACGCTGAACAATGCCACTTTGTATGCGTCCAGTACAGCCAAAACCGGAACAAAGAAAAGCGGTACATTCTATCTCTATGATGGACAAGTGGTAAAAGGCAGAATGCGTATTACAAATTCTGCTGCAAACTGCGGAAAAACACCTGTCGGAAACTACGTCACTGGTTGGGTGAATCAGAAGGATATTTAAGGCTATGCCCCCTCTGGGAGAATTTTTCTCTTGGAGGGGGCATTTTCCTTTGCTAAAATCCGAAAACGTGTCCTATTGGTAGTGAGGACTCCGGAGGGGTTGACTTTTCCGGCTGTCAATAGGAGGTGTCAAAATGGATCAGCAGAAAATCATAGATGAGATTGAATATTACAAGGCACAGACAATTACGGAACTGCTCTACGCCAGCGAGAAGATTACATTTGACGAATATGACAAATTAACCGATCTGAACCGGAAAACATTCTCTCCCCTGTTCGCAGACTTATTGCCAAAACCACTTGAAAAATCATCGAATCAGAGTTAAGATACGATACTGACAAGGAGGGAAAGCGATGACAGTCAGAACCATTGAGGCACAGCCCGCTGAGAAAAAGAAACTCCGTGTGGCTGCCTACTGCCGTGTCAGTACGGATAACGATGACCAGCGGGAAAGCCTGGAAACGCAGAAGGCACATTATGAAGAGTGGATCAAGCTGCATTCCGACTGGGAGTACGCTGGCGTATTTTATATGATTTCGGCATCACTGGGACAAAGGCAGATGCCCGTGACGGCTTGCAGGCACTGCTATACGAATGCCGCATCGGTCGCATCGACTATGTGCTGACGAAATCCGTCAGCCGATTCTCCCGCAACACCACGGACTGCCTTGAACTGGTGCGTGAGCTGCTTTCTTACAAAGTCCCCATTTACTTTGAAAAAGAAAATCTGGATACCGGAAGTATGGAAACAGAACTTGTGCTTGCAATCCTGAGCAGTCTGGCACAGGAGGAATCCGAGTCCATTTCCAAAAATGTGAAGTGGGGCAACCAAAAGCGTATCAAAAACGGCAGGTACAGAGCAGGAACAGCGCCTTACGGCTACACCTTCGACAGTGACGGAAACTATGCGATCATTCCGGATGAAGCAGGCATTGTCCGCTTCATTTTCAAGTCCGTTGTTTCCGGCATGGGTGTGCATAAGATCGGCAAGGAACTGGACAGCCGTGGTGTGCAGACGCGCAGAGGCGGCAAGTGGAGTACCACAACGATCATGGGCATTCTGAATAATGAGAAATATGTCGGTGATGTCCGCTACAACAAGACCTATACGGACGACAGCTTTCGCAGGCACAGAAACACAGGCGACGTGGAAAGCTCGGAAGTGAAAGATCATCATGAGGCAATCATCAGCCGGGAGCTATACGCAACAGCACATGATGTTCTGGAACAGCGGCTCAGGGAACGCGGCATCCGGCGCGAGGATGAAAAGTACCAGCGACGGTATGCTTTCAGCAGCAAAATCATCTGCGGTGCGTGTGGCAGCACGTTCAAGCGTCAGGTGATTTCCAGCGGAATCAGCTGGTGCTGTAAGACGCACCTGACCGATAAGGAACGCTGCTCTATGAAGTTTATCCATGAGGAAGCGTTCCAGTCCGCTTTTACCACGATGCTGAACAAGCTCATTTTCACCCGAAAGATACTGCTCCGCCCGTATTACAACGCCCTGCGTGTGGCAGGCAGCGATGAAAATCTCCAGCGTATCATGCGTCTGAAAGCGAGTATTCAGAAAAACAACGACCGGAAATGCGAGTTGAAAAAACTCCGGGTAAAGAGTATCATTGACGCAGTGATGTACAATCAGGAACTGAACCGTATGGAAAAGCAGCCCGCAGAGAGATCCAAAGCCTTGGCAATATTGAATCCGGTCTAATGCTACGGGAAACCGAAAAGCTGCTGCATTTTTTGGAAGCAGCGGATATGCTGGACGCTTATAACGAGGAGTTGTTCACTTCTTTTGTTGACAGCATCATCGTTTACAACAGGGACTGTGTCGGTTTCAAGCTAAAATGCGGACTGACATTGAGGGAGGCACTATGTACGGATACAAAATCATAAACGGCAAAGCCGTCATCGATGAACAGGAAGCCGGCGTCATCGTCAACATTTTCAACGGCTATGTTTCCGGGCTGAGCATGAAAGCGGCTGCGGAAAATGCAGGCGTATTCATGCAGCACAGCGCCGTCAAGAGAATCCTGATGCAGGACATCTACATTGGCACCGACTACTACCCTGCGATTATCAGCCGGGAGACATTTGCAAAAGCAAACGGCAGAAGAATCCATCGTGCGAGTTCGCACAGCTGCGAAAAGCGGTATACCGCACCGCCGATTCACAAAGTGTTCGATCTGGCTGAGGCGGAAACGCATTTCAACGATCCGGCACAGCAAGCCGAATACATTTATAGTCTGATAGAGGTGAAATCATGAAAAACATGACCGTCATTCCGCCGAAACCGCAGAAAGGCAATTCGGCGGCGAAAGAAGAAGTACAGCGTCTGCGGGTAGCGGCATACTGCCGTGTCAGCACGGACAACGAGGAACAGGCATCCAGCTATGAGGCACAGATTCAGCATTACGAGGAATTTATCAAGACGAATCCGGAGTGGGAATTTGTCGGAGTGTACGCTGATGAAGGCATCAGTGCGACCTCAACCAAAAACAGAGAGCAGTTCAACGCTATGATCGAGGACTGCAAGGCAGGAAAAATTGACATGATTTTTACAAAGTCAATCAGCCGTTTTGCCCGCAACACGCTGGATTGCCTGAAATACATCCGCTTGCTGAAAGAAATCAACATTCCGGTTTTCTTTGAAAAGGAATCCATCAACACGATGGACGCAAAGGGCGAAGTCCTGATCACCATTATGGCTTCACTGGCACAGCAGGAATCGGAATCGCTCAGCAAGAATACGAAAATGGGAATCCAGTACCGCTTCCAGCAGGGGAAGGTAATGGTGAACACCCGAAATTTCCTCGGCTATGACAAGGACGAGAACGGGCATCTGATTATCAATCCGGCGGAGGCGGAGGTCGTCAAGCGTATCTTCCGGGAGTATCTGGAGGGTGCAAGCTGTATGAAAATCGCCAGAGGGCTGGAACGTGACGGCATTCGCACCGCACGGGACAATCCACGCTGGCACGACAGCACCGTCCGCAAGATACTGGAAAACGAAAAGTATATGGGTGACGCGCTCCTGCAAAAGACCTACACCATAGACTTCCTGAATAAAAAGCGTGGCAGGAACAACGGCACCCTGCCGCAGTACTATATTGAGGACGACCATGAGGCAATCATCCCGAAGGATATATTCATGAGAGTGCAGGAGGAAATGGCACGGCGGTCATCCGAGCGTGATATGAACGGAAGGCGGCAGGGATTCAGTGCAAACCACGCCTTTTCACACATAGTAACCTGCGAGTGCTGCGGTGAGCATTTCCGCAGACTGCACTGGAACAACCGGGGTAAGAAAACAATCGTCTGGCGATGCAAGACCAGACTGGAGGACAAAACACGCTGCTCGGCACGGACAGTCAGCGAGGATACCTTGCAGGAGGCGTTTGTTGAGGCAATCAATGAGATGCTCGGCAACAGTGACGAATACCTGAAAAAGCTGAAAAGCAATCTGAAAACAGCGATCAGCCTTGCCAATCCGCAGTCAGTGGAAGCCCTCGCGGATAGGATGCGGCAATTGCAGCAGGAGCTGATCGACCTGACGGAAAGCGGCACGAACTACGATGACCTTTCCGAGGAGATACTCCGGCTGCGGGAATTGCAGGAGCAGACAAACATGGATGAAGCTGCCAAGAACGAGCGAAAGAAGCGAATCCGGGAACTGGCTAATTTCATCGATTCTCAGCCGAGAGCCATCACGGAGTTTGATGAGGCTCTGGCGAAGAAGCTGCTGGAGGGAGTTCGTGTAGGCGAGACTTATCTGGAATTCCAATTCAAGTCGGGCGCAAGGATAGTAATTGAAAATGAATAGGATAATTAAAGGCAACGTGAAGTCTGGAGTCACGTTGCCTTTTGCTGTTAATGAAATTTGAACAAATCAGGATTAAGTCCATATCTGTAAATATAAATAGCATAGGGGCATAAATTTTCGCCATTCACTTGTTTCCACGGAGTAGTACTACAATACATTTCATTATAAATTGGTACACTTTGTTTTTTGCAAAAATTATATAAGAAACAACACCGTTCGCGTTCCGATTCTGAAAATAGGGAGTTAAATATAGCTATTGGTGCTAATAGAGGAAATAAAGCAACATCTGCAAACAGTTCATCATTCTTGTCTATCAACAATGGGACTCCGAGCAGGGTAAACAGTTTTTCTATAGCTGTTGTGTTTTTGTACTCAATTGCCTTTGAAATAAATAATCCTTTGCTTTTTCGATATTCAAGTCCAGTTTTTATACGCTTTTTCATTTCTCCATTAATATGTGATATTTCACTTTCAGTTAGAGGAATATCTGTTGGATATAGAAAATCAAGACTTTCTTCAACTTTGCTTATTTTTTCATCAATGCCTGCAAATAGATGGTACACATTTGCAATGAAGTATTGTTCAAATTCTTCAACCTTTTTAAAGCTCTTTCGATTATCGTTCATCAGCTTAAGTATATTATAAAACATAACACCACTGTTCTCATGCATAAGTGCAAGCTCGCAGATAGCGATCATTATTACTGGAGAAATGTGGAGATCAGGGAAAAAGTATTCGCAAACTAAGTCACACGCATTATATGGTAATTCATTCACTCTTTTTACACTGTTACATAATATGCGTTCACAAAGATATGCCATACTCTCTGCAATACAATCAGCACCAAATGAGTACGGCGTTGATAAATTATCATAATAAATTTCAATAGTTGGAAATCCATCATAACTTTGGTTATAAGCTTCAGGATATTCAAGCTTAAGCATTTCCATATTATCAGTTTCAAAAATAATTTTATTTATATGATGAATGCGGGGCTTCTCAATCTGATTACTGCCTTTTTCTAATGATAGTAACTCATCATTAAAGGCAGCAATCTGATTCATATCCTTTATTTGCGATGACCTAATCGGGATTAAAAACTGAAAAGCAGGATCCTTCGCTTGAGCAAACACCAATTGCATTTTTTGATAAAATGTAATTATAGAATCTAATCCTCTTATTGTCGAAATATCCTGCAAATAATGAACATATTCATGTAGTATGGTCGCAGTATCTTCTTTAAAAAGAGGTAAAAATTGCTTCGAATGTAATGTCATATTTAATCTCGCTATAAAAAATCCTATGTAATAGCATCCATAATCATCGTTTAAAATATTCATTATAGGAAAACCTCCTCTCTGGAAAAGTGAAATTATGACAACCTTTCCCCACACTCAACGTTATTTTGCAATCATCCAAATCGCAATTTTTGATTAGTCAATTTTCAGCGATTTTACGCTGTTTTTCGCTATGACATTCAATCCACACACTGAAAAATCGGAAAAAGCAGTTTCACGCACCCTAAATCGAGTGCGTGATTTGGCTGTCAAAAATCAAAGTGTGCAGATTGGTTGTCAGATGTGCCGTGTACGTCTTTTGGCTTTTTCACCTGTTTCCGCATACAGAAAAATGAGTGCACAGGGGAATATATTCAAAGCGGTCAAGTGCCAATTATCTGCGTAAATGCGTTGTTTTAGGCTTTCTGCCGTGACAGCAGAACTACGCACTCAACGTGCCACGACATTCTCAATTTGATGTCATATAGCAAAATCTTGTGAAGTTGAGTAAGGGGGAATATTATCAACCCTCTAATCAGTACGGGGGAATAAGATGAAATTATGCTGAAATATTCATTTATTAACTACTCGTTTCTCAACAATATCAGACAAGTCGCAAAGCGTTATATTTTCAGCACTGGCTGCCTCTTCTGAAATCTTGTCATCAAATCCGGATTCGGAGAACAGATAATAATAAAATTCCGCTTTTTCCTTTTTGTCAGATAGCTTTGCAACGGTATCCAGATACTCAGAATAGCGGAACGGCTTATTCTTAAACTTGCACTCCCCTACCAGATACTGCTTGGCGTGTTTGGAAACCGCCAGAATATCGATCTCTGTTTCTTGTATTTCTCTTTTCTCCTCTTTTCTTCTGACGGTCGTCTTTCCCCACCAACGCCCCATTTGTGAATAGCGAAATGGTAAAGCGTTGGCTTTTTGCATTTCACGCACATATTCCCGACAAATGTCTTCAAAAACAGATGCAGCAAATTCATGCAGCTGAGGAGCAATGGCATACTCATAAACACCATCTACATCTCCACCTTCCAGTTCTGAATAATTGGTAAAAACAAACGCATACCAAAACCGGAAGAAATTGTCTGTCAAATGATATAATCCACGGTTGGTGTTTGCTTTTTCTTTGATGCCATCTGAAACAGAAAATTCCCGTTCAATGATTTCTAGTTCAATCAGATTCTTCAGATAGACACTTGTTTTGGAGGTATCGTCCACCAACGATTTCATACTGATCTCATTGAGTTTCGTGTTTCCAAGAGCAACTGCCTCAATGATGGAATTATACAATGGTGTTTCTCTTAATTCCTGCCGCAGGAGAAATTCCACTTCGCTATACAGTGTACAACCTTTGGTGAGAATATTCTTTTTGATGTTCTCTGCAATAGTAAGATCGCTGTCAAATTGTTTCAGATAGTGCGGAATACCGCCAAGAATGGCATACGCAAGCACTTTGTCCCGATCCGAATAATTTGGAAAGAACTGTATTGCCTCATAGAATCCCATTTCTTTCATCTTATAGATTCCGGTTGCTCTGCCATAAAGCGGATTCTTTTCTGCAAGAATCTCCTTTTCGATGAAACTCATCGCACTTCCGCAAAGGATCAGCATGACATTCTCATCTTTCAAAATCTCATCCCATAAATTCTGTAAAATAGATGGAATGCTTTGATTTCCCTTGCACATATATGGAAATTCATCGATCACCATCAGTTTTTTCGCATCGCCATATGGCAGTTCCGTAATGGCATGAAACGCTTTTTCCCAGTCAGAAAATTCTGCAATGTAAGAACGAGCCGGTATATTTTCTCTCAACAGCTTTTCCGAAAAATTTTTCAGCTGCATTTTATCCGTGCATTCTCTGCAGGAAAAAAAGATATGCGGTTTTCCCTTGCAAAACTGGCGAAGGGTCTCTGTTTTCCCAACACGTCGACGACCATACAAAACAATCAATTGCCCGCCTTTTTGGTGATACTTATCTTCTAAAAATTGCAGTTCTGCTTCTCTGCCAATAAACATTGTTCTCACTCCATTTCTCTAATCGTGATTTAGTAAATCGTGATTTGATATTATTATACCACGAATTTTGAGAAAATGCAAGGGAAACAAAGAACCCCTGTTCAATTTCTACGTTTTGAACAGGGGTCTCTATTATGTTTTGTTCAAGAATCTATCCACATAGAGTCAGAACCTACGCAACAGCGATTGAAAATCCCCAATAATACGAACTTTTCAGAAATCATCATCTCTACACTGTCCTGAACTCCAGAATAGTATTCTTTCACAATCACCCAGATTCAAGTGTAGATTAGATCGTGATGAGCTGCCAAAATTCACCGTCTCGGCCTAAAATTATATAATTATTTTTCACTTCTTGTGTCATCAAGAAATGGTTTTAGGAACTCCATGTCACTTGAATGTCGATTTCTACGAGTGCATTGTATATTTTTGTTGTATATTTCCATTATAATTTTTTTAGCCTCTGATTAGATATTTTCAATATTTTCTTTAAAAACGTTCATATAAGCATCAGCGTCATTGTAACCGTCAAAATTAGGAATACTTTTTGCCTGAAGTATCATGAAATCATCTATCTTAAAATTCTCACATTTTTTTAGTACTTCAAATAACGTTGAAGTATATTCAGCACGTTGGATGCTTTTTTTCTGTAAATAATAGTCATATGCTGTATTATTTTCTCTTGGAAAAAATATATTATAGTATTGTATTCCCTTAGGAGATGATAATACAAGCTCACTAATATAATTATATAATGGATGATTATTGATGTTTACGCAATCTAAGATGCTTGGAAAATCTAATAATATTGTTATAAAAGCTTTTCTTCTTTCACTACTATTTTCAAATACCTGTTTTTCTATTTTTTTGATGATACCAACAATGTTATCATCATTAAAAATTTCAGTTAAACCTGATTGTGTGATATAAGAAGCCATAGAATATGTAAAAGCAAAAAGTCCGTTTATATTTTTCTTAATGTCATCATCCTCTTTTACTTGAAAAGTGATTTTAAGAAAAGTCTCAAAAGATTTTTTTAACGAGTTTTGTGTCAATCTCTTAAAATATAAATTTGACAATTCGCTTATTACCTCTTCACTTATAGGTCTCCCTACCCTGTGTATTTTATTTGAATAGACCTCCACTTCCGTCTTAACAACAGAAAATAAATCCATAATAAATGGTGCTTTCACTGCAAATATATTATCATACATTGAGCATATAAGCATTCTAACTTGGTAATCACTTGGGATAAATAAACTCTCTCCATCGACATTAAGGTGTGCACATTTATTTCTACATTTTTTTAAATACTCAATATCTTCGATAAAGCGTCTAAAATATAATTTACAATTATCTTTAAAAAAATTGATAATTGTGTTTTCAACTGTGGAGTATTTTTCATCATCTTCTATCATCTGCCGTATGTCATTTACTGCTTTTTTTGCTGTTTTATCACCTTCATTACTCATTGTCTGAAGTTTGCTAAATAAATCATAAACAGTAAAAGAATAAAGAAGCACAACAGTGGCACGATAGTTCTTACCATAATATGACTGTAATATTTCTTGAAAGTATTGCCTTGCATCGTTTGAGTCAAATATATTTAGCTCTTTTTCGTCAAATAGCATTTTAGTCTCCTTTTGTAACAAGTTACCAATCGATACATAAAGGTCACTTTTTCAATTTCACTCCATCGGCTTAATCATAGACTCGATAAAGGCGATTTCTTCGTTCTGTCAGGCCATACTTGCGGTAAAGCTGCTGATCGATATCAGAAACGCTTTTGCTCCAATCAATATCTGACTGAGAAGAGAAATCTTGCATAGGAACATAGCAATATGTTTTGCTTGTACCATGTTGGCTACATTTTGCCAAACTCAAAAGTAATCTTGCGAATTTTGTTCTTAAATACATAGAAAGATTTGTTGCCGAATTTTGATTTAGATTAAGCGTAGCACCTGCAACAATAAAAGTCTCTGTACATACAGAATTTGGCTCACCTACAAATGTATTTTGAGTATCATCATTCAATTCGGTGCCAATATTATTTGCATATGGCATATATACCTTCCAAACATCAATCATTTCTTGATGTGATTTTATCTTGCTTCTTTCGATATACCCAACAGCTTTAGCTTTCCCATAACATTTTATGGGATCATTCATTTCTATATCTGTTTCTTTATAAATAGAAGTTTTTATGATATTTCCTTCTAAGCCAAACGGTTTACGAGGAGATATGTATGATGACATAAACTGAGCAGCTTTATTATTGATTTTTTCTAATATGCCAACTGCCATACTATAACGTATAAAAGTTTCCGAACCTTTTATCTGCATATGCCTCTTAATGGTTTTTATTTCATCATTATTATGCGTATGCACAAAAGTAAGATTTTCTGTATTATCATAATTACTATCCCATAAAAAGAAACATAAGCCACCTCTTATATTAGTACCTGGAAAAAGCTCATCAGGATTTACAAAATCATGAAAATCTTTTATATGAATATCATTAAGCATCATATTCCTAAAATCATCAAGTCCCTTACCTCCTGCATACCATCTTGCAGGCATTATCATAGATAAATAGTTAGGTTTTAACGCCTCGGATTGTTCAACAAAAAAATTATAAACTGGCTTTGCACTTGCCTGTGCACCACCATCCATTATTTGATACGGCGGATTTCCTACAATAGCATCAAACTTCATTTTTTCACCTTTTCTATCCCAATAGCTCGGTTTGAGAACCTTATCAATAAACTGCTTTTGCTTGTGCTGCATGGTGTTGATCAGATCATCAAAATAATGAGCATTGACAGGAATTTTTCTAAAACCAACGAGAGTTCGCTTTGTAATACACTTTGCCATTGGCGTTTTGCATACAACAAAAATATTTTCCTGAACGGTTTCTGCCCACAATTCGTTCTGTTTTTCTATCGTCAGTTCTTCGTCAGCAAACGCTGCACATCTTGCACGGAATATACTATAAACAACATACAGCGGATAAAGCCCTGTCTTGGAGTTGATTTCAAGAATATGTGCATTTTGATTGCTGAATGTATCCGCAGTTACTTGTCCATGGTCTACAAAGCGTGGTTCTTCCAGCATCGGTGCATTCACTGGCGGATTTTCTGCGTAAAAACTATATCCTCCAAGGCAATCACTCATATGCATATTGACGACACGCCAAGGTGTCAGTACAGTTTCTTTATCCGGATTCTTAAAGCAGGAGAAAAGAAGGGCAATCTGCTTTACTCGTTCGGTTGGTGCAAGTTCATCCGCCCCAATGACCGTAATTCTGATTCGTCTTCCTGCTGCTACAAAAATATCCTGATCATAATATTTCATAAACTGCTTGAATACATCTTTTGTCACACCGCTTGGCATAAATTCATTCCATGATGCCTCATCAACGATTTTATCATCCAAGAGCATATCAATCGTAAAATCTTCATCAATCGAAATATCTGCACCATAAATCAGAAGCGGCATACGAATTGAAATTCCTCTCAGAATAGAAATTGCACTTGTTCTATTCTTTTTCTTTTCGTTCAACTCATCTAAACGTGCCTGCTCTTCCGGTGTTCTCTGCTTTGGAGGTTTCTTTTCCAGCTTTTCCTTTTCTGCATATTCTTCTTCGGTGAACCCCTGATTGTTCATATCAATCTTTTCAGTCTTCTGCTGTGCCTTAGATTTGCCAATAATGCCTTTCAGCTTTTCAAAATCAGCAAGGTCTACATCGGAAAGTTTCAGGAGTTCATCATTATAGAGATTGGTATCATCAAAGCCATTTTGTACCGCACGCTCTGCATATGCACGTTTCAATTGCTGCAACAGTCTGTCTGTGCTGTATTTCTTCATTACTGTTCCATCGATTGAAATGACAGGACAATAATTCAGAAATTCACCCATAATTTTCTTATCAGACTCTTTCGCTTTTCCCGCCTTTGTAGAAAGAGCAACTGACTCTGCTACCATTTTTAGTGTTCTGTCCGGTGCAAAATCAAAAACGTAACAATTGTCTTTCATCTTGCCATCTTGATTACAAGGTGATTGTACACGGAATATGGTCTGTAGATAACTCGATGCAGACGTAGAGAATGAACCAGCAAGCATTAAAACAGTTGTCCACTCTTTCACTGTAACACCTGTGGTCAACTTACCACAAGACAAAGTAATGGTATATTCGTTATCCCGAATGGCATCTCTGACTTTTTGTAATGCTGTATCTGATCCTTCTTCTTCATCACCATCCCCTGCAACATTTACAATCCGAAACATCGAGAAAATAGAGTGTTCATTCAACATCTTGCTGAGTGCACGGGCTTCTTTTACGCCTGGAACCATCCAAAGAGAATGTCTAAACAAGTTACGATAGGTATCTGTAGAATACGGATAATGACTTTCTGCATCTTCCTTCGTAATGAGATTCAAGAAACTTAATACATCATCCTTATGTATAAAATCTCCAACTTCTGCACCAGCAGGAATCGGTTTAAAATCACGACGAATATCTCCTGTCCAGGTGCGGAAAAATTCATGGAAATTGAATGCCTTATCCTCTAATTCAACATAGCGGTTTCCAAGCAGTTTCCCCAAATCATATACAAAAATATTCATCTTAGGGAGTTCATCATAAGGATTGGAATCGCCAAAATGTGCAGAGTCCCATTCCGCTTTGCACTGCTGTTCCATAACATAGTCCCAGGTATACACATTCTTTTCATATTTGCCAAGGATATTAAACGGTGTACCTGATAACGCAAGCATCTTTGTGTTGCTTTTCACAATCGTATTCAGGACTTCTTCCCCAAGAGAAGTTGTAGTCCCTTCATGTGCTTCATCTACGATGACAAAATCCCAATCTGTCTTGAATACTATGGTATTTTTATTAAAATTGCCCCCAACTATATCAGAACCTCTTAAATCCTGCATCGAGGCAAAATATACAAACTTCTTCCCACTTTTCAAAAGTGCATCAATTGTATTCCCATTATTCTTTGAACCATATACATAATCCGGTTCATTATAAAAAATCTTTCTGAAATCCTCATACCAACCACTATCTACAACAGGTCGATGTGTGATGATAATCGTTTTTTCAAATCCGCTTTTTCTTACAACTTCCAATGCACTCAGCGTTTTACCAAACCTCATTTTTGCATTCCAAAGCATGCGATCTCCGGATTTAAATTCATTCAATGTAGCTCTTATTGCCATTTCCTGCTCCGGTCTGAAGATAATAGGCGTAAAAGTTTCTCCTGCTTCAGATGGATGGAGAGATGTCTGACTTTTCTTCACTGCCTCAATTGCTCTTTTAGCTGTTTCAAGGTCAATCTTAAACCATTCCTTGCTTGAGCTTCCTTTTATATTTTGTTTTGAAATGTGAGAATTAGCAAGAACACGATGAACATCGTGATCACGGAACGCTACAACTATCCCCTTTTTAATATCTGTGCGTACAGCAAGTTCAGTATGTAATAGTTCATATGAAATAGCTGCAGTATTGGTATACTGATCGATTCTCTTTTTTGCTGCCATATTCAATGCTCGGCAATTTGGCGGTAACTTGTCAATTGTTTCATCGCACTTTAAAGTTGCATCTCCTATTTTCAGCAATCCTTTATGGGCGTCATCGTTTATTCTGAAAATATATATAAGTTTGTATGAAAAAGCATTTGAAAATTGTTCGTTCATAATAGTTCACCCCTCACTTAATCAACGACCTAAACTCAACATAGCACTTGTTTGTCCAATCTCTAATGATACACGGCACTGCATCCTTTGGAGTCATTTCTTCTTTGTCTTCAAAATCAAACAATACTAACTGTTCATATTCCTCTTCATGTTTTATCTCACTATATGGTGCAGTGTATGTTAATCCGTCCATTTGCCATATGTTCCAAGAAATAATGTATGCGATCTGCCATAATTCATTAGAATTCGGCTCTCTATCAAATTTGTAAAGCATATTATCTACAAATGTATAAAGCAGATTTTCACGTGCAAGAAGTAAATTATCTCCTTGATATTCATATGCATAAGTACTCTGATACGCTTTTTTTACCCATTGCATCCAATTCTGCTCATTATCAATATTTTCATTAATGACACGTAACTTTCGATCAAGAAGTCCAATTCTTTTATTTACATCTGTAATCTTTATACCCGTAACAGTATCGTATCTACTCACAAGATACGGTGCTTCCCCACAAGTTATTTCCAAGCGTTTAGCTCTTACGTAATCCTGCCAGCTTTTTTTTGCTTTTCCAGGAAATATAATTTTTCCTTTGCATGGTTTCCATCTATCTCCTTCTGCAACATTAAAGACATTCTGTCTTCCAAACCACTGTTCATCAACTAAATTATTCTGCCTATTACAAACCCATGAAGGAGTAAACACTTCCGCTTTATCACGAGTTCTATTTGTCTGTTCAGATTTTTCTTTTGTTACACGAGGTCGAATCGTTGCTGCAAAAGCTCCTGTTATTAAATCTGGTGTGATTTCGCACTCCGGTGAATATAATCCTCCATACTGCTCTACATAATCACTTGTTGCCCAAACAATGTGCTTTTTAGTCGAACGATCTATTAAAAGCAATTCAAGTAAATTTTTGTTGGTTTGCTGAATCATATCCTCATTGATATCAATATTCATATAAAACTCCCTGGTATTCTATTTAACTTATTATACCATATTCAGACTAAAAAATCAACTATTACAGCAGTATGATTCTGATGGCAACAGCATAAAAACGACTAAAACTAATGCGTTGTAAATGAAAGAAGTAACGTCATCCGCTTCAATTCAAATTGTCTAGGAATCACATTCACTTAGCAAAAAACCATATCTTCCATTTTCACTTTTTGTAAATGTGATAAGGTTTGCTGCACTATAATCAACATTTGCAGGCAGTTCATTTTCGACGATAATAATCTGATTTTTCCCACAATGACTGATTATATACTGAAACAATGATTCACGCATTCCAGGTGTAGCGAGTTCCGACTCTTCTACATTTTCTTGTTCTTTCAGTGAAAGTATTGGAGAATCAAGAAACAACATATGGAATGCATATTCTCCTCTGCATTCAAGTTGCTTCATCAAATTAAAGAGCATGATCGTATTCAAGAAAGCACGATATCCTTTTCCTTCATTTTCCTTTGCTTTTCCATTTACAACAGCATCCAATGAATCAATATCAATTCGTGCAACCGGATTATTTGGATATCCACATTCTCTTACAATAGCCTGAAATGTATTATTCAATGCTTCCCATAAATCTGGTGAGATTTTCTTTATCGCATCAAATTCTGCTACCTTTTCTTCCTTTTCAGAAAAGCGAGATATTAATTCACCATTAATTTCCTGTGTAATAAAATCGAAAGCGTATATTTTACTTTGCAGCAATAACCAATTCTGATAGTTTTCTTTAGTAGTTGTCAATTTTGTTGCTTTTGGTTTTAACTGTTTTTCAATCAGACCATTAAGTTGTTGATATTGTTCATTTAGTTCTGCTAACCTCTTCTCCAGTTTTTGAATCTCCTTATCAGCGTCGCTCTCTGCAAGCTCTAAATCTTGTACTTGTGTCATTACACGTTCTAACTCAACATTGATTGCTGCAGTATACTCGATTCGCTGTTGTGGCTGCAAATCCATATCATGATTGCAAAAAGGACATTTAGAAACTCTATACACCTTTCCGCGTTTTGATTCTCCATCTGCAATAAATTGCAACCTTTTTATATCAGAGTCATACTGTGAATGTAAAATGTGAAAACGATCCCGACGTAATCTCATCTCATCCAGAAGAGGTGTTATTGAAAAAATCTGTTCCAGCAATTGTTGACATTTTTCATTTGTTGAGGAAATCATATTTTCAATTTCAGCAATTTCGTTAAGGATATTTTTCAGTCTTTCTTCAATGTTTTCATCACCGATCTCATCTTTCATTTTTTGCAGTTCAGCACGTTGGTCACTATACTGCTCAAATTTTTCATTAAGGTAGGCAACAACGCCTGCCTTTTGCTGTTTCTTCTGCTCTCGTTCTTTTTTACTTTCATTAGGTACGTCTTCTGCATAGTTATTCTTCTCAAAAAGATAAAGCAAAGACATAATAATTGCCACAGGTTTCTTAAATCCATGACTTGGATAAAAAGTTGTTTCTTTTTTAAAAATATTATCTTCATCTAGATAAAAAAATTGAAAAATTGTTCTGAGTGAAAATGGACTCGTGTCACGATCTTTTGTGCTAATTATCTGCGGTGTTTCTGTTAACCCCATAAGATACAAAAGAAGTTTTGAAAATGGCTTTGCATTCTTCTTAGCGGTATCCGCATAATATTCTCCCACTGGAAATGCAGAGACATCAGAGTAGATCACTTCTATAGAATTACTAGCAACCTCTTTCTTTTTACCCTTTCCTTCTACAATCATTCGCTTGTAGCGAATTTTTTCCCCATCTGTTGATCTGAATGTGATTTCTATTACATCATATTTTGTAACCGCTTTTGAAAATGGAATCACAGAACTACCAAGCATAAAATTTAGACAGCCAAGAATATACGACTTGCCTGTATTTGATGGTCCATGAACAATATTCACCCCATCCTGAAACTCAATCCTTGATGCCAACACCTCCATAGTGCTTCCATAAACAGTAATATTCTGCACATAAAACCTACTCATTGTCCAACTCCTCTCAATGATGACGCTGCCATTCTATTAATCTCAGATATTAGTGTTCGTTCAGCCTTATTTTCAATGTGGCGTATAACTTCTGTTGCAGTTGCACGATATTCTCTTGCATAATCGCTATCAAGTAATCTGCTTAAGCGTTCACCCTCATCTGTAAGTTTGTACACAATTCCGGAGGTAGTCAATAAAGGTTTTGCATATCCAGTAAAAGTTAATTTCTTTAAGATCTTTAGCACCAGCGGACGACGGGATATAAATTCACTAAATTTATACACATTTTCGCCATTTAAATTATGATTAGTAATTCCAAATGTTTTACCATAAGTCACTATAAAATCAGCGACATAAATCTTGTCTGCATTTTGTGGCTTTTTGAAAGCATCAATCAAAAGAATAAGACGTAGTTCGTTTTCAAATTCGCTATTAAATATTCGTATCACAATTACATCCACCCACTAAGTTTTTGTTCATTAATAAGGAAATGACAAGCACCTTTCTTTTCATGGTTGCCTATCCAAAGAGTTTCACGACTGATAACACACTGTTCTGTACTTGTTTGTGCAGCAATAGTTAATACCGCACTGAGACGAGCATAACCGGAAATATAATCTCCCTCAAAAGTATCAATTACACCCGTAAATATCTCGTCTAAAAATAGATCAAAATATTCCTCACCATCCTTGTTATAAATATCTCGTATTCCTCTACGCAATATTTCTGCATCATAATAATCATCTCTCTGTCTCTTAAAATGTCTCTCGATATCCGGATAAGCTTTAAGATTATCAACTTTTAAATCAGATACTCCTGTTTTCTCACGATACACATCAAGCAAAGCATCGACATATCTCCGTTCGCTTTCAACAACCTCATTTGGTGCTGACATACGTGGTAATGGATGTTTTTTGCTTTCACCCATTAGTCTTTCAGCAGCGAATACACCTTGTGATTTATCTACAGATGCCGTCTGTCCAATACTATTGTCAAAAGAAATTGTACGGGTAATTGATTCTCCCATATGACCTTGATAATATCTTCTATTATGCTTGGTATTCCCATTTGGACACCAATTATCATATGTATCTTTCCCTACACGGTTATCCGTGATTTCAGTAAGCGTAAAAAGAAGTACACCTAAAAGAAAAGAAGGAATATTAACAACAACTATATTTGACATTTCTCTCTTACTTATGGCTTTACCATCTGGACAAATACAGAATAATTGATCTGATGGGATATCTTGATCTTGTTCAATAAGTTCTAGCAATGCCATTATGAGCTTCTGCTCTTTCTTTTGTTGTATATCCAAAAATTTTGATATAAATGTCACCATTTCATTTAAACATGCAAAATAGTCAGATTTCATCCTTTCTTGCAATGCCTTACCTATTTCACAATTTATCATTTTCAAATTTCTGCTCTGCTTAACCTTACACCGCTTAAAATTATGAGCATCGTCACTAGACACATCTTGAAGACTGGGCATAGCGATACGAAGAAGACTGGTAAGTATATTTTCATCTGTTATTAAATTTTCTGTGCCTGTGTAAAGTTTCCCATTAGTTGGCTTTTGCAATGCAGAGTTAACGATTAATGTAAAAAAAGTTCCGCCACATAATCTGAAATAATTCATATTTTTGCCTTTCCCAATATTCGAGTAATTCGAGACAAAACCGCCTTGACATTCGACAGATTCGACTTCTTAATAGAAACAGGATAGTTTGAAATCTTTTACATTTAATTATATCACAAGCTATTCGTTGATTCAAGTGTTAAAATGTA
>OGPG01001335.1_pt1 | contig 18003 bp, 11 predicted proteins | sample 1552851 | NCBI WGS metagenome assembly OGPG01 (sample SAMEA2579909, study PRJEB22360) | human gut metagenome | biome: human gut; feature: human-associated habitat; material: faeces | place: Denmark | collected 2008/2010 | reverse complement strand
CCTCCTTGGCCTTGACCACCAGCGCGATCTTGCCGGTGACGGTGTCAATGGCATCCACCACATAGTCGTACTGGGTGAAATCGAACTGATCCTGCGTTTCCGGGGTGAAGAAGATCTTGTAGGTGGTGACCTTGATGTTGGGGTCGATCTCGTGGATACGCTGTTCGGCCACATCCACCTTGTACTGGCCCACGGTCTTGCGGGTGGCCACGATCTGGCGGTTCAGGTTGGTCAGGCAGACCTTGTCATCATCAATGAGGTCCAGCGCGCCCACACCGCTGCGTGCCAGCGCTTCCACCGTGTAGCCGCCCACGCCGCCAATGCCAAACACCGCCACACGGGAATTGTGCAGCTTTTCCATTGCTTCCTTGCCCAGCAGCAGCTGGGTGCGGGAATATTGATCCTGCATAGATACTTGCTCCTCCATTTTACACTGCGCCGTTCGTTTTACCGGTTCGGCACAGCTGCTTCTGTTTTACTTTATCACTTTCCTGCAAAGCGCCTGAGCGGTTTATTCGATCGCCACAATCGTGCCGCCCCCCAGCACAACATCCCCCTGATACAGCACCACGGCCTGACCGGGCGTAGGGGCACGCTGGGGCTGGTCAAATTCCAGCCGGAACTTCCCCTCTCCTGCCGGGTAGACGGTGGCCGCCTGCTCGGTCTGGTGATAGCGGGTGCGGGCCGTGACCCGCAAGGGCGCGGTCAGCTCCGGGATGGCGATCCAGTTCACCTCGTCGGCATAGACGATGCGGTCAAACAGGTTCTCCTCCGGGCCCACCGTGACGGTGTTGGCCTGCATATCCTTGGCGCAGACATACACCGGCGCACCCATGGCAAGGCCCAGGCCCTTGCGCTGGCCGATGGTATACCGCACCGCGCCATTGTGGGTGCCCACCTTTTTGCCGTTCTCGTCCAGAAAATCGCCTGCCGGGTAGTGCTTGCCGGTGAAGTTCTCCATGAAGCGGGCGTAATCGCCGTCCGGCACAAAGCAGATATCCTGGCTGTCGTGCTTGCGGGCGTTGATGAAATGCTGCTTTTCCGCGATCTCACGCACTTCGGCCTTGTGCAGCCCCCCCAGCGGCAGGCGCACATGGGCCAGCTGCTCCTGGGTCAGGTTATAGAGCACATAGCTCTGATCCTTGCCCTCGTCCAGCCCCTTTTTCAGCAGCCAGCGGTCGGTTGCCTCGTCCTGCTCCACCCGGGCGTAGTGGCCGGTGACCACATAGTCGTAGCCCAGGGCGATGGCGCGGCGACACAGGGTGTCAAATTTTAAGCACTTGTTGCAGTCAATGCAGGGGTTGGGGGTGCCGCCTGCCTCATAGGTGGCAATAAATTTATCAATGACCTTTTCCTTAAAGTCGCCTTTAAAATTGAACACTTGATAGGGCATACCCAGTCGGCGGGCCACGCTGCGGGCGTCCTCCACATCGGACAGGGAGCAGCAGGTCTTTTCCCGCTGGGCCATCAAAATATCGTCGCTGTCAAACAGCTTCATGGTGGCACCCATACAGTCGTACCCGGCGTCCAACATCAGCTTGGCGGCCACGGAGCTGTCCACGCCGCCGCTCATGGCGATCAATGCTTTTTTCAAAAAAACGCACCTGCTTTCTTGACACTTTCAGTCTACTATACTAATATATACAGGAACAGAAGTAAAGAGGGAGTTTTTAGTTTTTATGCAAAAAATGCGTTTTTTTCGCCGGTGTCTTCCGCTGTTTTTGGCCTTTTGGCTGCTACTGGCAGTGGCGGGCGCGCCCTTTGCTGCTTATGCAGGGGAGAGCGTGACTGTGCGGGACAGCAGCGGGCAGGTGCGCTATGCTGCGCCCATGGATCCGGAGAACGCTTGCCCGGCGCTGCAATCGGCGCTGGACACGGTGCGCAGCGGCGCCTACGGCACCTGCACGGTTACCGTGACTCCCGGGGAATATCGAATGACAAAGAGCGCTGTGCTGGCGTCTGATATGACCCTGAACCTGAAAGGGGTGACCCTACTCAATGCCAATGCAGGCAAGGGCAACATCTTTATCTCACCCAATCGGGACCGTACCGGCAAGGACTACACCGGATATTCTGCGTTGGAGAACTGCACGCTGCGGGGCGGCACGCTGGATTATGCGCCGGGCAATACCAACGGCTCCTGCCTGCTGCGCCTGGCACATTGCAAGAATGTGACCGTGGACGGCACGGCATTTCTCAACAACACAGACTCCCACCACGCAGAATTGGCCGCCGGGTACAATGTGCGGTTCGTAAACTGCCTGTTCTCCGGTCAGACCAATCAAACGGAGAGCAGTGCGGAGGCGCTGCAAATTGATATTTTAGAGAAGAATCGGCACTTCGCCAACTTTCCGGCCTATGACGGCACGATGAACCAAAAGATCACCGTAGAGGACTGCACATTTCAGGACCTGATCTGCGGGGTAGGCACCCGCAACGCCTTTGCCGGGCGGTATCAGAAGGGCGTTACCATTCGTGGCAACACCTTTCGGCGTCTGCAAGGCACGGCTATTGTGTGCACCAATTATGTGGACGCAGTGATCGAGAAAAACACCATCACCGACTGCGGTCGGGGCGTGGCTTATTATATGTGCAAAAACAGCGGCGTGACCGATGTGTTCACCGACGGCAGCGGCAAGGTGCTGGGTAAGCGCAATACGGACTGCGGCAGCCGCATTACCGATAATACCATTTCCGTTTGTCAAACAGCGGAGATGGATAAGCCCAGGGGTATGTTTCTGTACGGCGGCAAGGCCACCGGCAAAATGCCTGCCGGAAATTATGCCGTCTATAACCTGACGGTCAGCGGTAACACCATTACCACCACCGGCGGCGGGATCACCGGCACCGATCTGCAAAACTGCACGCTTGCAGACAACCGCATTACCCATACCGGTGCGGCGGCGGAGACCACTGTGGGAATTCTCCTTCACGGCAGCAGCGGTAATTTGATCGAGAAAAATACTTGTACCGCCCTACACAACGGGCTGAAGTGTATGGACGCCTCCCACAGCAACGAGCTGCGGAGCAACACGGTAACGGACAGCCGCTCCAGCGCCGTTTGCATTGTGGACAGCAACGGGGTAGAGGTGACGGAAAACACCATTCGTACCGGGGCCACCAACGGCATTTTTGTGCAGCGGAGCAAAAAGGCGCGCCTGCTGCGCAATACCATTCAGGCAATGGGTCATAACGGCATTTGCCTGGCGGAGAAGAGCACTGCCGCCACCGGCAGCAATCGGATCAGCGGCTGCCGTCGCTATGGGATGAGTTCCCAGTCGGGAACTGCCCTAACCACCGTGGGCGATCGGCTTACCGGCAACACCAAGGGGCAGGGGATCGCGCAGGGCAGCAAGAATAAGAAGTTCTCAACCATAGGCAGTACCCGCTTGGTAGGCGGCCGGATCCGCAGCGGCAAAAATAAGGGCAAGATCGCCCTGCAATGGAAAGCGGTACCCGGCGCCAAGCAATATGTGTTGTACCGTAGAGACGGCAGCATCCGCGGCAGATACCGCCGAGTGGTAACGCTTACCGGCACCCGCTATATCGACACAGCCCCCAAGCGGGGCAAAACCGCCGCCTATCGCCTGGTGGCGCAAACCAAAACAAACGGCGTGACTGCGGAAAGCCCCGTGGCGCGCGCCGCAGTGAGGATCAAAGGATGACTTTACAGGAAATTGTAGATCGTTCTCGGCGTATCGTCTTTTTTGGCGGCGCCGGGGTGTCTACCGAGAGCGGTATTCCGGACTTTCGCAGTGTGGACGGCTTGTATCATCAGCAATATGACTATCCGCCGGAGCAGATCCTTTCTCGCAGCTTTTTTGACGAGAACCCGGCGGAGTTCTACCGCTTTTACCGCAGCAAAATGCTGTGCCCGAATGCGAGGCCCAACGCTGCCCATTACAAATTGGCAGAGCTGGAGCAAGCAGGCAAGTGCACCGCTGTGGTGACCCAGAATATTGACGGCCTGCACCAGGCAGCGGGCAGCCGCACGGTATATGAGCTCCATGGCTCCGTGCTGCGTAATCACTGTATGCACTGCGGCAGAGCCTACGGTGTGGAGGCGGTGGCAGAGGCTGCCGATATACCCCGGTGCGCTTGCGGTGGGATCATCAAGCCGGATGTGGTGCTGTATGAGGAAGGACTTGACCAACAGACCGTAGAGGGCGCCGTGCATGCCATTGCCCGGGCGGACTGCCTGATCGTGGCGGGTACATCTCTTTCTGTGTACCCGGCGGCGGGCTTTATCCGCTACTTTCAGGGGGAGCACTTTGTGCTCATTAACCGGGATCCTACCCCGGCGGACAAACTGGCAGACCTGGTGCTGCACCAAAAGGTGGGGCAGGTGCTGTCCCAAATTCAAGTACGCTAACGGAGGCGCTTATGCCCATTTCAGTGATGCTCAAGCCGGCTTCCGGCAACTGCAATCTGCGGTGTGAATACTGCTTTTACCACGACCTGGCCGCTACCCGGCAGACGGAGAACAAGGGCTATATGACCCGAGACACCGCCTTGCAGGTGATGGACAAGGCTCTGGCTTTTGCCGGGGACGGACCGGTATATTTTACCTTTCAGGGCGGGGAACCGCTGCTGGCGGGAAAAGACTTTTTTCGCTTTTTCTTCTCCTCTTGCAAGGAACGGCAGCGCCCCGGCGTGACCGTCCAGTTCTGCGTGCAGACCAACGGTACTTTGCTGGACGACGAATGGTGCGACCTGTTTTTGGAATACGGCTGTTTGGTGGGCGTGTCTCTGGACGGCGACCGGGAGGGCAACCGTTACCGGGTGTACCCGGACGGACGCAGCTCCTTTGATGATGTGTTTCGCGGTGTGCAGCTGCTGATCCGGCGCAGGGTGCCTTTTAATATTCTCTCGGTGCTCACCGCTTACGGCGCTACCCATGTGCGATCGTCCTATCGCTTCTTTAAGCAGCAGGGGCTGCGCCATTTGCAGTACATACCCTGCCTGCGCCCCTTTGCCATGGATGCGCCGGAGGATCTGTTTATGACCGATGACGACTACGCCGCCTTTTTGCAGCAGGGGTTCAAGCTGTATGCCAACGATGCCCTGCGAGGTAACCCGGTGTCTGTGCGTATGTTTGACAATTACTTGCTGCTGGCCCGGGGGCAGAATGCAGAGCAGTGCGGTATGAACGGCACCTGCGCTACCCAGTTTGTGGTGGAGGCGGACGGCAGTACCTACCCCTGTGACTTTTACTGTACCGATGATTGGTACCTGGGCAATATCTGTGCCGGGGATTTTGACGGCTTTTTCCATAGTGAAAAGATGGTGGAATTCTTAAAGAATTCTTTTCAGTTGCCCCCGGCGTGCAAGACCTGCCGTTGGTTCACGCTTTGTCGGGGCGGCGGCTGCAAGCGCAACCGAGTGGGCACGGATTATTGCCGGGCTTACCAAACTTTTTTTGCAAATACGGAGCATTTGTTTGCTCAACTGCGTTGAGGTGTTTTATGAAAAAGACGATTTCTGTACTGCTGGCACTGGTACTGACAGTGGGACTGTTCTCTGCCTGCTCAAAGGATGGTAAGGAGGAGACGACCACGGCTGCGCCTGCCGCCTACACCCTGGCCTATACGTATGACAGCCATTATAAGCAGACGGACCCCAGTGCCGTGCGGGCGTATGAGAAGATTGCCAAAGCCATTGCAGAGGGCGGTGTGGCCGTGCGGGTAAATACGGATATGATGGACGATGTGAACCGGCTGCTGTACACCGGCTTTCCGTTGATGGCGCTGGTGGACACGGTTTCGGTGAACAGCGACAATTCCGGCGTGACCATCAAATATAAAAACAATGCGGATACGCATCGCCAGCTGGTGGGCGCCTTTTCCCAAAAGGTTAATACCATTCTGAAAGCCTGCGGCAAGGGCACGGTGAGCCATAATGTGTATCTCCTCAATGTGTACCACTATGTGGCAACCCACACGACTTATGACGACAGTGTGACCGACACTTACACCGCCATTTTGCAAGGTAAGGGCATGAGTGCTGCCATCAGCGGTATGTTTGAGTTCCTGCTGCAACAGGGCGGGGTGGACGCCTGGCATATCGTCGGCAAGGACGCCGCCGGTAATCCCTGGTACTTTACCCGTTGTACCCTGGGCGACACGGTGTATAACTTTGATGTGGCAACGGAGCTGTCTGCGCGCAAAGGGGAGGGGCTGACCTGCTTTGCCATGACGGATAAGGAACTGCAAACCGGCGGACTGCAAAAGGGTTTTACCTACTCGGATAATGAAAAGGCGCCGGCAGTGAAGATGAAAAAGAACCCCTATGCCGCCCTGCGCTCCTGTGCGTACTTTACGCTGGAGGGCAACACCTTAACTGCCGTCTTGTACAGCGGTAAGACCGCCACCTTTACTCTGTAAAGGAACAAATAACAACCAAGCGAAGTGGTGCGCAACCCGACACCGCCGCTTTGGAACCGCCGAAAAACTTTCGGCGGTTTTTTTGTATCATTTGTCTATGAATTCTGCACATTTTAGAAAATAATAGACAAAAACATAGAATACTGTCTATAAATATTTTGGGCATTACAAGTTGCACAGAAAATTTCTGCGGACAAATTTCTTTTTTGGTTGTAATTGATAAACCGATTTGTTATAATATTGCAGAAATATGACACAGGGGGAGATCCAATGGCAGAACAAACCGGCCTGAAAGCAAAAGCCACAGGCCTCATCGACAACATTAAGTATTACTGGACAGAACCGCCGAAAGGCAAGTATATGTCTTTCAAAGAGGTGGCTGCTTATTCCGTAGGCGGTATCGGCGCATATTTCTTGATTTCTATGGGCACTGCGCTAGTCGTCTCTACCACAAATATGATCGTAGGCGGCGCAATCGGCGTTGCACCTATGGATATGTATGTGCTTTACCTGATTTCTACCTTGGCAAACATTCCGCTGACGGCGGTGCGTGCCAACATGGTAGATAATACACGCGGTAAGGGCGGTAAATATCGTCCCTACCTGATTTCTATGGGTATTCCTACCGCCGTGATTTCCTTGGCGTATGTGTGGTTCCCGTATGATTCTATGTATTCCTTATTCTCCGGTAAGATTATGGGGTACGAGGGCGGCTACATAGCTAAGTGCGTCATGGTATTGATCTTTAACTTGTTGCTGCAGTTCTTCTTTAACTTCTTCCAGGATGCATATACCAACTTGATTCACGTGCTTTCTCCAAATACGCAGGAGAGAACGGATGTTTTGGCAATCAAGAGCGTTGTGTATTCCTTAGCACCGTCTATCATCAATATCGTGCTGCCGTTGGTTGCGCAGTTTGCCACCAACAACGACTTGTATGATATTCGTGTGTATCGGATTTCTTACCCGGTGTTTGCCGTTCTCGGTATGGTGCTGACCATTATGGTTTATGCCAACACACAGGAAAAAATCGTACAGGCTAAGACCCATACCATTCAGATTAGCTTTATTGACTCCTTTAAGGCAGTTGCCAAGAATAAGTATTTCTGGATTATTGCTTTGGCCGGATGGATTGGCTTCTTGGAGAGTGCATACGGCAATATTTTGACCTGGTCTTATAACTACGGTCATACCTGCAGTGGCGGTACATTCGCCTTGATTCAAACCTTGACCGGTAACGCTTCTTTGTGGGGTATGTTATTGGCCCCCATTTGTATTCGCAAGTGGGGCAAGAAGAAGGTACTGATTGCCGTAAACTTTGCAAACATTGTTTGTATTCTTTCTATGATTATCAATATGCGCAGCATTTGGTGGCTGTTTATCTGCGTGTACTTTAACTGGTTGGTTGGTGCATTTGAACAGATTACCACACCTGCCATTCAGGCAGATATTCGTGACTATCAGCAGTATCGTTCCGGTGAGCGTATTGACGGTATGTTTGCAACCGTGCTGACCATTGGTAATATTGTAACATTGCTGACCTCTGCCGTTCTGCCTGCTGTGTATCAGAGATACGGCGTGTATGAGGGCAACGGCTACAAAAACTCCTTTGATATTTTGGATGTAAACAACGGCGACCCGGACTTGCTGTACAAGCTGATGAGCGTGCTGATTATTATGGCTGCCGTGGGTGCATTCCTGAATATGGCGCCTTACTTCTTCTATGATTTTAATGAGAAGAAGCAAAAGAGCGTAATCCGCGTGTTGCAGGTGCGTTCTCTGTTTGAGGACTTTGGCAACAAGGCGCTGAATAATCACCAGATTGTTGAAGCCATTGATATGGTAAACAACGCCCGTGAAATGGCTGTTGCTACACCTAAGACCGTAGATAAGAGCAGCTATCGCAATATCAGCGATAAGGCAGAGCGTAAGGCTGCCAAAAAGCAGTATCGTGCTGATTTGGAATACAATGAGGAAATTGAGATTTCTCAGTTCGTCTGCAAAGAGCTGGATAAGTTCGGCCTGCCTGTAACGCAGCATCAGGTTGCGGAGTATTCTAAGGTATATGCGCTGGGTCTGGACGGCATTAAGTCTGCTGATTTGGCAGAGCTGCGTCGGGAGCTGGCTGCTGCGAAGGCTATGCCGAAGGATACGGAAGATGAGAAAGAAATCCGTAGTTTCTCTATTGAAATTGCTAAGAAAAAGATTTCTGCCAAGAAGGCACACGATAAGTATTACGGCACCGTAAAAGAATTCGTTTCTCCGGATATGGAGGCACTGACCGAGCTGTTCAATCGTGAGGACGACCTGGACGCGCGTATTGCTGAATTGGTTGAGGCCAAGGAAGTTGCCCGCAAGGCGAGGGACTTGGATAAGGTTCGTGAGTTGCGTGCTGAAATTAAGAATGTACAGGCACAGCGTAAGTCTGTATTGGCAAAATCTAAGGCTTTGCAGGACGAGTTTGCACGCTTTAACCGTGCGGCGAAGCCCTACAATGACGCACAGAAGCTGCTGGTACAGGAAGAGAATTACAAGCACTTTGACGAAATTGCCGCTTTGTATGATGAAGCAAAGGCTGCCGCTGCTGAGGAAGACAAGCAGAAGGAAGCTCGCTTAGCTGAGAAGCGTGCAGAGGAAGAGGCAGAACTGGCTCGCCGCAAGGCCGAGAAGGCTGCCAAGAAGCGTAAGTAATCAAAAAGTAAACCCTACATAACGAAAACCCCATTTCCGCATAGGATAGACTATGACAGGAAATGGGGTTTTTATGATGATTTATGAGATCAAGGTTGGTTCTGTGACCAACGCGCAAAGGGGGGCCAAGCTGCTGAAAAACGCGGGTTACCGTGTGTTTGTGCACAAGCAGCTGCGCCCCAGCCCGACGGACGGATGCGGGTATCTGTTACGGCTGGAGGACGGCGATGGGGAGGCGCTGGCGCTGCTACGGCAGCATGGGGTGCGGATCACCGGGGTGGAGCAGCTATGATTTATTTAGACAATGCGGCCACCACCTATCCCAAGCCGTTTTCCGTGCTGGAGACGGTGTACCGGGCCAATCGTAAGTATGCGTATAACAGTGGGCGTGGCGGCTATCGGGAGTCTGTGCAGACGGCAGAAAAGATTTTTGCCGTGCGGGACTGCCTGGGCCGCTTTTTTCATTGCCCGGAGCAGAATATTGTGTTTACCAACAATTGCACGACTGCAGTGAATACGGCACTGAAAGGACTGCTGAAGCCCGGGGATCATGTGCTGATCTCCGCCTTGGAGCATAATGCGGTGTTTCGACCCATCTACAAGCTGGCCCGGGAGGGGCGTATCACCTACGATCAGGTGCCGTATCACCCGGACCCGGACCGCTTTTTACAGAATATCCGGGCACTGGAGCAGCCCAATACGGCGATGGTGGCCATGCTCCATGCTTCCAATGTGTTTGGGGTGGTGCACCCACTGAGGCTTGTTGGCGACTACTGTCGCCGAAAGGGCTGGCTCTTTGTGGTAGACACCGCCCAAAGCGCAGGCATTCTACCTATTGACATGCAGGCAATGCATATTTCTGCGCTGTGCGCCCCGGGGCATAAAAGTCTGTTCGGCACCATGGGCACCGGTGTGCTGGCGCTGGCTGACGGCATTTCACCGGACAGCCTGACCGAAGGGGGTACAGGCAGCCACTCCTTTGACCCGCAAATGCCGCCGGATCTGCCGGATCGGCTGGAGGCAGGGACACTGAACAACCCGGGTATTCTCTCTCTGGGTGCCGGTGTGCGATTTATTGAAAAGACCGGTCGGGCAGAAATACACGAGTACGAAATGCGCCTGACCCGATGGTTGTATGAGGAGTTGGCCGCCTGTCCGGGGATAAAGTTGTACACGCCCCCGGAGCATATTGGCGTGCCGGTGCTCAGCTTTAATGTGGACGACCGCACCTCGGAGGAGACGGCAGCTTATTTGGCTGCCCGGCAGATCGCTGTGCGTGGCGGGTATCACTGCGCCCCATGCGCCCATCGGTTTTTTGGTACGGTTAAGCGGGGCACTGTACGGGTCAGTCCCGGCGTGTTTACCGGGATGAACGAATGTGAATATTTCCTGAATTCTGTAAAATTCCGGGAATAACCCTTTATTTGACTTTCAAAGTATGTTACAATTAGTATAAGGAATTGTATAAGTGAGGATGTGAATGTATGAGTGCCATCGGCGACTTCTTTAATAAGATACTCAGCGTGTTTTCCACCTTTGGCATTAGCGACGCACTGGATATTCTGTTTGTGGCCGTAATCATTTATGGCTGCATTCGCATTATTCGTGAAACGCGGGCGATGCAGTTGGCTAAAGGCATCTTGCTGCTGCTGGTGATGTATGGCATTGTTAATTTGCTGCACATGGAGGCTTCCAGCTTTATCTTTAAGAGCATTTTTTCCAATATTTTGCTGCTGGCGGCTATTTTATTCAGCCCGGAGCTGCGGAATATTTTGGAGCAGGTGGGTAAAGGCGCCACCGGTAAGAGCCTAAAGACGATCATTCACCCGGGAGTTGCCATTGATGTGGCGGAGATCGGCGACTGTATTGAGGCCACTTGTAAGGCTTGCTCGGATATGAGCGACCAGCATGTGGGCGCCCTCATCGTGTTTGAGAACGAGACGATGCTGGGCGATATTATTGCCAGCGGCACGGAACTGCACGCCAAGGCCTCTCGCCAGTTGATTGAGAATGTGTTTTTCCCCAAATCACCGCTCCATGACGGCGCGCTTGTGATTCGGGACGGGCGGCTGTACGCAGCCGGTTGTATTCTGCCTTTGACCAAAAAGAGTGTGTCCTCCGCCCTGGGCACCCGCCACCGTGCGGGTATCGGTCTGACGGAGCAGTCCGACGCTGTGGTGGTGATCGTCAGCGAGGAAACCGGTGCCATTTCCGTTGCTATAGGCGGTGTGCTGAACCACGATGTGTCTGACGGCGATCTGCGCGATATTTTGAAAACGGAATTTCTGCCCAGCGGTTCCTCCTCAGACGATAAAATTATCTCCCGTCTGGTAAGGAGGATGAAAAAATGAGCGAACAGCAAAAGCCAAAAAAGCGCTTTTCTTTGCGCAAGCTGATCTATAATGACAAGAACTTAATTATTATTTCTCTGCTGGCGGCGGTGTGCATTTGGGTTGCCACCTCGATGAATTTGTCACCGGAGACCACCAAGAATATTTCTGTTCCGCTGAAGATCGACTTTTCCGACACGGTGACGGAGGAGTTGGGATTTAAGTGCTACGGCGAGAGCAGTATGACGGTGAATGTGACCGTACGAGCCAAGAAGTACCTGGCTAAGGATATTTCTGCCGACGATTTGGATGTGAAGCTGCAAACCAGTTCGGTGACCACCACCGGCACCCACGAGGTTCCCATCAGTGTCAGCGCCGGGGACAGCGGCGATTTTACCGTTGAGAGCTATTATCCTACTGTGTATACCGGATACTTTGATGTACCGGAGGAGCAGGAGATGGAAATTAAGCTGAATTACAACACGCAGGACTATGTGGCAGACGGCTTTGTGGCAGGGGAGAGCCTGCTCAACGAGCCGAATGTGGTGGTTAGCGGCCCCAAGACCTATGTTGCACGGGTCAGCAAGGTGGTGGCCGATGTGAATTTAAACGACAAGCTGTCGGAGACTGCCACCATCAATATTGAGCCAAAGGCCGTGGATGTGTACGGTAACAAGGTGGACTACATTTCCCTGAATTACGGCGCAGAGAAGTTGACCTTGACCATACCGGTACTCAAGGTGAAGCAGTTGAGTACCCATGTGACCTTAACAGACGCGCCGGAGTCGGTGGATCTGTCTAAGATCAAGATTTATTACAGTACAGACAGCATTCGCGCCGGCGTACTGGCCGGAACGGATATTAAGGCGGCCGAGCTGGGCGAGGTGCACTTTACCGACCTGCGGGTAGGGGAAAACACCTTTACCTTTAACGCCACCCAGCTGGAGGGAATCACCGTATTGGACGATACAGAGAAAGTCACCGTACGGGTGGTGGTGCCCTCGGATTACACCAGCAAGGACATTGATGTGTCTGCCGCCGGGGTTAAGCTGAACAATGTGCCGGCGGGCTACACTGCCAAGGTAACAGCGCTGAACAGCGACTCGGTGACCATTATCGGACCGAAAAGCGCCATTCGCGGACTAAAGGCCAAGAATGTGATGCTCTCTTGTGATCTGACTGCCAAGAAGGGCGAGAGCATTAAGACCGGCACCCGCCAACTGCCGGTGACCGTCAGCATTGCAAAGGCGGACGGCACCTGGGCCTACGGCACTTACCGGGCCACCGTGGAGCTGCGCAAAAAGTAAAACCAAATACCAAATATAAAAAAGAGCGGCAGCGGCACCGTCAGCACCTGAAGGGATCCCACGGCATTGAGAGACTCATTGGCGATGCGCACCGGCTTAACCTGACAGATGATGTAGGCAAGCCCCCGGGCGATGGACATGGTCGCCAGCGTGGTGATAAATGGCTGCAGCTTGATCTTTGTCACCAGAAGTCCGTTCAGCAGGCCAAACAGCAGGCCTCCGGCGATGGTGATGGGCAGGATTTGGCGCACCGCAATGGTGTCGTTGCCCTGGGCGTCTGTCATTACGCGAGGACGCTTTTGGATGGAGTCAATGGCAAAGGCCGTGGTTTGGGGCGGAATGATCTCCAAGAGGGCACAACTGCCCTTGTGCTCTCTGTAAATAGAGCCTATGTTGGAGATGGTGGTGGTGCCCTGCTCAATATCTTTCTTGGTCAGGCGATCCGTGGTGGGGATGGAATAATATTTTTTCTTCTCCGCACCGTGGAGCGTGGTGATCTTGTGGGCGCCGGTCTTGGAGCCGATCAGCCGCATCACCGTCTGTGCCACCTTGCCCTGTTTCAGTCGCTGCAAGGTGTTGTCCAGCGATACCTCGTACATGACCTCGTCCATGTTGGAATTGCGCGCCCGGCGCTCGGTGTCCACAATGGCGGCGGTCATTTCGCTGAGGGTCTTATTGCCCATATCGCGCATGTTGACGGTCATCATCTGTCCGTCCGGCAGCAGCATGGGCATGGACACATCAATGTGGTCAAAATATTTCAGGCACCCGCGCACCAGGCGGCGATTAAACAGCAGGTGTGTGTTCATGGACGGCGCTGCCTTCAACCCCTCGCAGATGATTTTCATCATCACGGTATTCAGAGTGATCTTTTCCTCCCGGCTTTTGCAGTTGGCATTCAACGCTTTGACTACCGGCAAAATATCTGTTACATCTGCCTCGTACATCACGATGGCGTGGGGGATCTCTCGCCAGCTCTCTGTGGTCATGTTGGATACGATTTTGCGTGCAATGCCAAAGTGTTCTTCTTTAATCAGTGCCATTGGTTCTCCTTTTGCTTGGATATTGTATGGTTAGCCGCCGATGATGGACACGGCTGTTTTGTATACTTCTTCTCGTACTTCTTTGATGTAGTCGCCGATCTCCTCCCGGGGGAACGGGTCCTCCTTGAACCTGTGACGGTATTCCAACGCCAGCTTGGGTCGGAATTTTGGGTGGCAAATTTTGATCAGTGCCCGCGCCCGTTCCTTGAGTGTCTTGCCTTTTAACTGTGCCACGCCGTACTCGGTGACCACATAGTTCACATCGTTACGCGGGGTGGTGATGGCGCTGCCTTCGGTGATAATGGGCACAATGCGGGAAAGGTGACCCCGCTTGGCAGTTGAGGGCATGGCAATAATGGAGCGGCCGCCACGACTCATGGTGGCACCTCGCACAAAGTCCACCTGACCGCCTACGGCGCTAAATTGGTTTAGCCCCACGGTGTCTGCGACCACCTGCCCCAGCAAGTCCACTTGCAGGCAGGAGTTAATGGAGACCACATTGTCGTTCTTGGCGATCACCGACGGATTGTTTACATAATTGATGGGGTGCATCTCTACGGATGGATTGTTGTTGATATAAGCGTTCAGCTTATCCGTACCCAAGGCGGCGCCAATGACGGTGCGGCCTCGGTGAATTTGCTTTTTCGCATTGTTGATGACACCTGCCTCCAGCAGGTCCACCACGCCGTCGCCTACCAGTTCACTGTGCAGGCCTAAATCCTTTTTGTTCCACAGTTGGGCGCACACGGCGTTGGGAATACCGCCGATACCCAGTTGCAGGCAGTCGCCGTCGTGAATTAGGTCGGCGCAGTTTTTGCCGATCTGCAGCTCCACCTGGCTGATCTCTGCGGAGGGCACCTGGGGCAGAGGCTCGTTGATCTCTACAAAGGCGTCAAATTCCCGTACATGGCGAATGCTGTTGCCAAAGGTGCGGGGCATATAGCTGTTGACCTGGGCAATTACGGTTTTGGCCACGCCGCACACACCCTTGGTGTAGTCCACGGTGGTGCCAAAGGATACATAGCCGTGCTCGTCCGGCGGCGATACCATCACCACCGCCACATCCGGGCACACATAATTCTCCAGCAGGTCCGGAATCTCATAAAAATGGCAGGTGGTAAAGTCGCAAGTGCCGTTGGCAATGGCGTTCCGGTTACCGGCAGAGGCAAACAGACAGTTCAGGTGAAAGTGCCCGGCCATTTCCGGCGCCGTCCAGGGGCAATCCCCTAAGGTGAGCATGGAGATGATCTCCACATCCTGAAAGTTCCGGTACTGCTCCACCAGCGCCCGTTCAATGCCCAGCGGCTCGCCGCAGGCAAAGCCGGTGACTACCTTGTCTCCGTTATGGATCAGGGCAATGGCTTCGTTTACGGTCATTCGCTTTGACTGATATATGCTTTTCCAGTCCATAGGCTCTCCAAAATTCTGTGCACAGCACAGTAATAGACAAAATCGAAAAAATGACGAATAAACGCCAATTCTTTAGGAATTAGTATAGTATTAGGCGCGCTGTTTGTCAATGAATTCTTGCATTTGCGTGCCGTTTTTTGTATGATGAAGGTAATCTGTACTATTTGTGAGGTTCATTATGATCTATGAAGTGACGCAGTTTGGCCTGCCTAAGAATATTGCCGTCGGGGTGACGGAAGCCCTGCGCCAAATGCAGCCGGGGGACACCCTGCACTTTCCCAAGGGGGAGTACCATTTTTACAAAGACTATTGCCAAAGTTTGTTGGTACACACCAGCAATACAGACAGCTTTCAGCGGCCGAAAAAGACCTTTGGCATTTTGTTGCAGGATAAAGAGCAGCTGACCCTGGACGGGGACGGCTCCGTTTTTGTGTTCCACGGCAACATCAGCGCTTTGGGCGTACTGCGGTGTCGGCAGATCACTCTGCGGAATTTTACCATTCGTTACGCCTGCCCCACCAATGTGGAGCTGGAGGTGACCGCCAAGCAAGGCCACACGGTCAGCTATCGAGTACCGGAGAATCAGCCCTTTTATATGGACGGCGGCAGCGTGGTCTTTTTTGAGCAAAGTCCCTTTACCAAGAAGAATTACTGGCAAATGCGCAACAACGAGAACAGCAGCTGCGCCGTGCGTCACCGGGGGGAGACGGTGTTCCGTGAGGTGGACCAGCCGTTTTCTGGACTGCACCGCACCCGCCGCACCGGGGCGCGCACCTTTGATGTATGGTCCCTGCGGAAGAAGAAATATCAGATCGGGGAGACGGTCGCTCTCTCTATGAACAACTGCCGAGAGACGGCAGGCGCCTTTTTCTCCGAGAGCAGCGACCTTGCCGTGGCACAGGTGACGGTGAATTACCTGCACGGTTTTGGTTGGTTGACCCAAATGTGCCGGAATGTGTCCTTTACCGGGGTGCACTTTCACCCGGATTCGCAGCATCATGTGTCGTCTTTTGCGGACTGTATTCATGTGTGCGGCTGTAAGGGTACGGTAACCATAAAGGACTGTTCCTTTACCCAGGCGCATGACGACGCCATCAACATTCACGGTGCGTTCCTGCGCTTTGTGCGCCGCGTTGACGACCATACGGCGGTATTTCAGTTCGTGCACCGACAGCAGGGTGGCTACCGGGCGTTCTTCCCCGGCGATACGGTGCGTTTTTATTATCGCAGCTCTTTGCAGCCCTGCGGAGAAGAAAATACCGTGGCTGCGGCGGAGGACGATATAGATGCCAAAACCTGCACCTTAACCTTTGATCGGCCTTTGCCGGAGGATATAGACGCCAAGTTCCGAGGACAGCAGAATGTAGTGATTGAGAATGCCAGCTACTGCCCGAATGTGGAAATCAGCGGTTGCTCCATTCATGGCATTCCCACCCGGGGCATTCTCTGTACCACCGGCGGTCATGTAGATATTCATCACAACACCTTTGCGCATGTGTTTATGGCCAATGTGTTTGTCAGCAATGACGCTAACGACTGGTATGAGTCCGGTCCGGTGCGGGATATGCAAATTCATCACAATGTATTCCACCTGCCAACCCTGCGGCAAAAGCGGTTTTGGCCCACGCTGGCGGCGGTGTTGGTGGAGCCGATCACGCTGGGCGGCAAGATCACCGCGCCCGTTCACAGCGGTATTCGTATTTTTGAGAATGAGATCACCCTTACTGACGGCTACGCGCTTTGGAGCAAAGGCGGCGGGGATATTGAGATCGACGACAAGGAACACCCGGTACATATCGAACCGCTGGACAAATAAAAAGATATATAAAAGCAGCCTTTCCGTTCATTGTCGGAAAGGCTGTTCCTTTATGCTATGATTTTGCGTTGGTTTCTTTGTCTTTCATGATCTTGACCATCATTTGATTGACCTTATACACATCGCCGCAGCCCAGGGTCAGCACCAAGTCACCCGGCTCCACATGGTCGGTCACATACTTGGCAATCTCCGGGAAAGTATCCAGCTGCACGGCACCGGGGATCTTATCTGCCAGGTCCTTGGCGTGAATGCCGATGGTGTTTACCTCGCGGCTGCCCATAATGGCAGAGATCACGCACTTGTCCGGAATTTGCAGCACCCGGGCAAAGTCGTCCAGCAACTCGCTGGTGCGGCTGAAGGTAAAGGGCTGGTGCACCGCCCATACCCGCTTGTAGCCCATTTGCATAGCCGCGCGCAGGGTGGCCTGCAACTCGGTGGGGTGGTGACCGTAATCGTCGGCAAAGGTTACGCCGCAGTAGGTGCCGGTGAGCTCAAACCGCCGGTGCGCGCCGTGAAAGTCCTTTAGCCCCCGGCAAATATCCTCCGGCTTGGCGCCGCTTTCATAGGCAGCGGCAAAGGCAGCCAGAGAATTGAGAATATTATGCGCGCCGGGCACGCAAATCTCTGCGTGGCAAAGGAACTGCCCATTGTGGTACACATCGTAATCGGAGTGGAACCCGCCGGGTACATGAATGTTCTTGGCCTGCCAGTCACAGTGGTCGCCGGTGCCAAAGGTGATCATCTTTTTGCCGGTCACCTGGGCCATGGCCTCTACGGTATTGGCGTCGTCGCCGTTATAGATCACCGTGCGCGTGGCCTTGTTGGCAAATTTGATGAATGCCTCTTGAATGTGCTCCAGATCGCCAAAGAAATCCAGGTGATCCCGGTCAATGTTCAGCACCACCGCAATGTCCGGATCCATGTGCAAAAAGGTGTTGTTGTATTCGCAACTTTCACATACAAAGTTTTGGCTGTGGCCGTAGCGGCCGTAGGCGGTAAAGGGCGGGGGGCTCCTGGTGATTT
>OGPG01001325.1_pt1 | contig 18123 bp, 28 predicted proteins | sample 1552851 | NCBI WGS metagenome assembly OGPG01 (sample SAMEA2579909, study PRJEB22360) | human gut metagenome | biome: human gut; feature: human-associated habitat; material: faeces | place: Denmark | collected 2008/2010 | reverse complement strand
AAAACAGTTTATGGCGGAGGACGTAACCGTCAAACTGTGGGAATGGGGCATCCGCGATTATGGCAAATGGGTAGCCGACGTAAACGAAACGCAGGGGTATGTTTTAAATACGGCAACGAATACGATGACGGAAGGCATACGGTGGATATTGACATCGAGAAATGAGGTAACGACGAATACAGAATTACGGGATATTTATCCCGTAAAGCGGAGACTCACGATTAAAGAGACGGAAAACGCAGAGGATATAGAATTGCTTTTGTCCGAAGCAAATACCGAAGCCTTGAAGGAACTTGCCGATGCGATGTATCAGGAAAATATCGAAATCGAAGGATTGAACGGAAATTTTGAGTCGCGGTTCAATATCGTAGTTGCCCGAGGGGAAAAGGTTTATAAATCGCTTCCGTGTGGAGAAATGGAGTATGACGCGGCGGGGCTTAAAAAAATACAAATTGGTTATCGAACAACGGGAATATCGTTTATTTTATAAGGAGCAACTATGTCAATACGTTTGATTCGGCAGGAGAGCCAAACGCCGAACGTTACAAATCATGACGATGCGCGTATGGTACGTTATGCTTACGGTGGTTTTGACGGCTTTGTGAAGGATAGAGGCAGTGAAATCGGTTATGCGATCGACGGTACGTCTTTTGTTGTGCAAAGCGGGGTACTCGTACTGCAAGGTTGGGAAGTGGAAATCGATGCAAACGGTGCCTCAATATCTGTACCGCCCAATGTAAGCACGCTGCAGTATTTTTCCGTTTATTTGGAGGTAAATTGCGGCACAGATGCCGCAACCATAAAATCTACCTATCAGTCAGGAACGTATCCCGACATCCCCGCGAGCGACAATTTAACCGCGAATACAGTCGGCGTTGCTCGGCTATTGCTGTATCAGTTTACTGTCACTAATGGCGTTATATCCAATGTAAAGAAGGTGGTGCAGAGAATTGAATATAGCTTATATAATATCAGTGAATTACGGGATGGCTTGCAGAACGGTACGATTATTCCTGCCAATGCAAAAAGTATCAATTCACTTGAAATTAAACGCGATGAAAACGGAGTATTAAAAATCGGAGATACGATAATTCCGCAAAGAAGGCTACTTTATGGTGATTTGCAAAAACTGGAAGTACCCATTTCTTTACCCTCTGACGGAAGTTTAGTCGCTTTCCCAATAGAATGGGCGCAATACAAAGATAAAACAATTGAAATTGTTGCTCGCCATGCGGACTCAAATAGTTCAGGCAGATCTGTCAGTGTTGATCACCATGTAAAGATTACACTACACCATAATGAGATGAATCTCACATATGATTTGATAGATACAGAATTTTTTGCAATTCGGACTCAAACGAACGTTGATGGGTTCTATTTTAAGAGAGGCTCAGGGGCCGTAGCGGATGATTCATACAGCATAGTTGCAATTTATGAAATCATTCAGTAGGAGGGGTTATGAGTTATAAAATTCTTGAACAGAACGGGGTAGACAATGAAAATATAGATGGCGGCGCTTTCAACAATTTTTCAGCCGGAGGGCGCGATTGCATTATGGGCGGCGTATTATCGGAATGTTCTTTAAGTTCTGTCGGGAATACAATCGGTATATCGCCAGGGGTATTGATAATTCACGGAATTAGAGTTAAAATCACGGATACAGAAATACTTTCAATTACCTCTGCGCCGACTACGGCGATACAATATCAAATTATTGGACAAATTATTTTATCATCCAATAGGGATATCGGATTTTCTTTATTCCTCCGGTTGCCGGAAGCATTGAAGAAAGATAATTTATATACGGCCGACCAAGGAACTTATCAAATCGAATTAGGCAGCTTTACGCATGATCCTTCAGGTACAATAAAAAATTTGATACGAACACTTGATGTCGCTTATGGAGGTGCGAGCGGAGGCATGCTTCTCGAGGTGGGAAATGTTGAGACGGAAACATTGCCTGCGGGGGCAGAAGCAAAATTTGACGTAAATATACGGCAGACTCCATCATCCAATATCGGATATTTAGATTTTTATGCAGGTATTCCGCAGGGTTCTGAAACGGATCCGTATGCTGTTCATTTTAACGAACAGAACCTTACAGATATGCAAAAAGCGCAGGCACGCTTGAATATAGGAGCTGCCGCTGAAGGAAGCGGCGGTGCAAATGTTTCGTATAATCCCCAAAATGAAGAAATAATAATTAGCTAATCAGGAGGAAAATAAAATGGCAGATGTCTCTAAAATCAATGGTTATAACTAAAAGGACAAGCAAGCGCGGACAGATATTGAGAATATCAAAAGCGGAACGACTATGGTTGGATGGGCACAAAATGCCTCTCATGCCAACGAAGCCGACAGTTATAGCGATACGGGAAATATCAAAACAAAATTTGATGAACTCGGCACTACTATAGGGCAAGTACAACTGACGGCAAACCAAGCGGAAACCCATGCTACATCAGCGTCGCAGATAGCAACTGAGGCGAAAAACATAGCGCAGGGGAAATCTAAGGCAAGCGTATTTGAAACGCAAAATGATATGCTTACCGCATTAAAAGCGGCAGCTAAAGATGCTTATAATATCGGCGATAATCTGCTCATTAAGGAAACAGGCGTTCCCGATTATTGGGTAAGCGGTATTCTTGATGACAACACTGGGTCAGCAGGATATTTCACCATAAGCCCGTTGGAATCAGAAAAGGTTGACTTGACAGATTATCCGACTAAAAAGGAATTAACCGACGGAACTTTTACGGTAGCAAAAGCGACCTCAGCTCTATCTGCAAATACTGCGCAAACGGCACAAACAGCGACTAATGCGGGCAACGTAACACAACAGATCAATGGTGTTGCTCTTTCGCAGATTTTTGCTGCTGACGGAAAGACAGCATTATCGGCGCAAGCCGCGCAAAGTGCTGGAACTGCAACGAATTATGATACCACCACGGGAAATATCAAATCAAAATTCGACGAGTTGGATAATGATTTAACGGTAACCTCGGGTAGTGCTCTTGAAGCAATCGCTGCAGCAAGGGCTGCACAACAGACGGCAAATGAAGCAAACGCAAAGAATATTCAATTCAACTATAACGCCCAAAACGAGGAATTGACGATTAGCTTTTCGTAAGTAACAAGGAGGGTTAAATATGCCCGATGTTTCAAAAATCAATGGGTACGACATCAAGGATAAAACTTCTCGCGCAGATATAACAGCGATTAAGAACGGGACGACGAAAGTCGGGGCTGCAACGAATGCCGATAATGCCACAAAAGCGACGCAAGACGGGAGCGGTAACAACATCGTATCGACATATGCGACGAAAAGCGAGCTTGCGGGGATATCGGGCGGCGGCTCTAATCCGAACCTTTTATTAAATCCCGATTTTCGCGTTAATCAGAGGGGAGGTAGTGTATATAGTGCAAATAGTTATACACTTGACAGATGGAAATTTTGGTATGGAGGCACAGGTGGTAATGTAACAAAATCGTCTGTCGGCTATATTTCTCTAAATTGTGGTTCGGATACGTCAAAATATGCACAGATAACGCAAATGATTGATTTGGAAGATATTCCGTTAGAGGTTGGTGAATATTATACACTTTCAATGGAGTATGCGGAATCTGTTGCAGACGCAAATGCGGGAAATTGGAAACGCGTAAATGAGGCATCGGTTATAACTAAAGGTTCAGCAATTCCATGGATTTGGACAAAAAGTAACGATACGTGTATATTTTTAGGGTGGAGTAATAACATTCCATATGTAAAAATTGAAACAAAATCTTCGATATGGGTTCATTGGGTTAAACTTGAAAAAGGGCAAACAGCAACCGAATTTATCCCGCCGATTTATTCCGAAGAGTTGTTAAAGTGTCAAAGATATTATTATCAAAGCAGAAGCGGGTTAGGCTTTTTGCTCCCGATTACGCAGGTTAACAGCGGAACAACAGACAGAAGAGCCAATTTTCAATTCCCTGTTACAATGCGCAGGACGCCTACGGTAACTGCGTTAGCAACGATTGGAAGTTCTCAAAATCAATCTTTGAACACTGAATTCGTAAATCCTGACAGTTGTGTAATTATTCGAAACGAATATACAACACAATCGGGACATCAAGCTCCCGAAGTCACAAGCATTAAAGCAGACGCGGAGCTGTAAAGGGAGGGAAATATGGACGAAGTTATTTACAACAAAATCTATGCCAGAGCAAACGCGAACGGCGTTGTTACTCATATTTTTTCCGAAGCCTTTGAAAAGCCATTAGAAAACGACGTTTGTATTGACGAGGCGAGCACTGCTCGGCATGGCGCACAAAAATACAAAGTGTTTGATGAGCATTATTTTTATAATTACGAAATCAAAGACGGGGTATTTAAAGAGCGCGACAAGTCTGCGGATTTTGCAAGGCTGAAAGAGGAAGAGCTTAACACGAGGTATATCCCGACGGTGGGGGATTCTATTCTTGTATTTGCAAATGAATATTTAAAGAGAAATCCGCCGCAAACTGTTTCAATAAAACTTGCCGTTTCGGGGATTTATAAACAATGGGAAGCTGGTAAATATAGCGCTGGCGATATTCGCAATCATGCTGGACAAACGTGGGAATGCCATCAAGCACATGATAATGCGACTTATCCCGATATCAACCCGAACAATCCGCAGGTATGGGCAAACTTTTGGCGGCCATTGCATGGGACAAGCGGAGAATCAGCACGCCCTTGGGTAAAACCTTGGGCGGGAACAACCGACATGTACCGCGCGAGCGAATATATGGTTTGGACGGACGGAAAGATTAAGAAAGCTTTGCGGGATACGGTATATTCACCGGAAGAAGCTCCGCAAGATTGGGAGGATATAACGTAAAAATAATATTTTATCAGAATAAAACAGGGCCTCGTTTTATAATAAAAAAAGGAGATGAAAAAATGACAAACTTTGAGGAAATGCTTAAAACCCTTTGCGACAACTTGGATATGCAGAAACAAGCGTTCAAACAAGACCGTTGGGCGCAGATTGAAGCGGGCGAATTGGCTGAATTCAAACGTAAACAAGAGCAAACGTGTTCGGAGGGCATTATAGCCCTGCAACAGCAAAAGAATGCGGCGATTTCGCAAAGGACGGAAGAACTGCGTGCTGCGCTTGATGCCGAAGTTGAAGCGGCATTCATGAAGATTGCACAAAATTTGTCGGCCGCCCAGCAATCTCTTCCGACTGTTAAGGAGGGATAAACACTATGAAAGAGCAGGTGCTTTTATATGGCGTCTGCGCGGCTATTTCCGTGGCAGCGGTTGCGATTACATCGATAGCCAAACTTATTGTTTGTGCAATCGCAAAGCGTATGGGGAAAAACGTTTCAGGGAATGTGAAAGAATATGTGTTCACACCGCTGGCGCTTTTGTTGGCAGCGCTTGGTAATTATTTGTGGCTGGAGAAAGGAATGCACCTTGCAGATGACGAACAATTCATTTTGATAGTGACTTGTTTCAGCGTCGGTACAATGCTCGTATATTGGCTGTTATTTCAGCCGACGCGTAAGATGGCGACAGCGATTATTCATGTAATTGCTAAAAAGATAAAAGCAGAGCCTATTGTAGATGCTGTGGAAGGAATACTTAACACAACGGCGCCGAATCCGAACAGTGAAAATAATTTGCAGGCAAATGCAAAAACAGAGGGAATGGCGATGGAGAAATCGCCAGACATTACTTGCAAGGAAACGGAGGAGGACAAGCTCCGCGCAATGGTCGATGCCATCAAAAAGAAATAGGAAGAAGCCCAGACGAAAATCTGGGCTTCTTTAATTTGGCGCGGTGAGAGGGATTTGAACCCTCGCTACGGTTTCCCGTACTACGCCCTTAGCAGGGGCGCCCCTTGAGCCACTTGGGTATCACCGCATCTCAAGATTATAATCGAATTGTCTATTGTCTATAAATTGTCTATTAAGCCGAAACGAAACGCAAAAAAACGCGATATTTTGATACGTTTTTTGTCTAAAAAGGGAGTGGGTAAATTTTATTTTGAAATGTTTCTATACATTTCAAAACATTGCCGTTGTTGCCACTCCCCGCAAGTAGCCACTTTCCCCTTAGCAGGGGAATTTTATAATTGTCTATATATACTATATATTGAAAATATAGTATATGATAATCATATATATTGTATAAATAATTACGATATAAATTGTCTATTGTCTAAAAATTGTCTATTTTGAGGCAAAAAATTTTTAGTTTTCCGAAAAAAGAGCATGCTCAATACGCGAGATCGCATCAGCAGTTAATAGCTCGTCTGCGGTGGCGTAGTGTTCGGCGGTCACTTTGTAGGAAGAATGCCCCATCATTCGGTAGGTGGTATCGAGATCGACTTTCAGGCGCTTGCAGGCATTGGCGAACGCGTCGCGCAGCTTGTGAAAAGTCGTTTCTTTTAGAGAATGGTCGACAAGGAATTTCGAAAAGGCATTGGAGATCGTGTTCGGTTGGATATTGGATCCGTTTCGGTTGCAGCATAGAAAGGGACTCACAATGCCGTTTTCCGTTTTATAGCGATGCAGTTCTTCAAACAGGGCGGCGGATATGATGAAGCTGCGGCGGCGGTTTTCTGTTTTCTGCGTTTTGATGATCGAGCGCCCGTTTACTGTGATCAGCGCTCTTTCAAGGCTCAATCGGAAAGAGCCGTCTTTTGTACGCTGTATATCGGTTTCTTGAAGTACGCAGACTTCTTCGCGGGTAGCGGAAAAGAGACAGGCACACAATACGGGCGTATAGAGCTTTGAATTTTCCGCACGCAAAGCGGAAAAGAGAGTGCGGATATCGTCGAAGTCGTAGGCAGGAATCCTTTTCGGTCGGTAGGTGGGAACGTCAACGAACTCCATCGGGTTCTCCCGCATCCAACGCTTTTTCCGCGCGTAGTTGAAAGACGCGCTCATCAGCTTTCGCAACTCTGCACAGGTGGCAGGGGAATCGAGCCGCATATCGATAATTCTTTGACAGATGCGCTCGTTGATTTTTTGCAGGGGGAGGTGATCAAGGTATTCGGCTATATAGGAATGGTAAAGATCGTACTTTTCCAAAGTGCGAGGGGAAACATCCTTTTTGATAAGGCTGCCGCGCCATTCCTTGAAAAGCCGTACAAACGTGATAGTTTCTTTGGTAAAGGTTTCACCTTCCAACCGCGCCCGCTCCTGGGCCTCCCATAGCTGGGCAGCTTTACGAGAGGGGAAGCCGCTTTTGTACGGGCGCTTCATCCGACCGAAGCAATCTTTGACATAAAACCGAACGGCGTAGTTTTTACCCTTTTCAAGTTCAATAATCATATCGCGTTATTCCTCGGAGCCGTTCGGCTCCTTTTTTTCGATTTCCAAAAGCTCTTTGTTCTGAGCGTTCAGCGGGGAGATGGCGTTCTGCCCGATTCGTTGTTCGATATCGCGGCGTGCGTTCTTTGCGACCGCACCGCCGGAGCGCGCCACTTGTTTATGTTCGGGCATGGTAGAAGGTTTTTCCTTTTTGGATATGGCGGTAGTCGTGACCTCTGCAAGCATATTCAGGACAAGCTCGATATCCGTCATATTGTCGCGCAGGCTTTCTTTTTTCAAACCTTTATAGGCTTTGTATTCCTGCACGGTCATACCGCTCCACGCCTTTGTCATCTCGTTTGTGAGAATGGCATAGTCTTTGTCTTGTGTTACTCCGCGCTCTTTCCATTCATCGGTCAGCTTTTTACGCATTTCGATGGATTGCAGCCGCTGATTGATCCAGCCGTCGGTATATCCTTTAGCACGGTAATACTCGGCGCCCCGCATAATAGCCTTTTCGGGGTCGGCGATTTCGTCGAGCCGTTCGCTGCCGACGCGCGCAAGCCACTGTTTGAAAGGCTCCGCTTTGGGGGAGGGAATGCTCTGTATTATACGAAGGATGCCGCGGGTTGTGGCGGCTTGGATTTTGCGGCGTTTACCATCCATTCCCGTCATTTCAACCGGGGTACAAATTGTACCCCAGTTCGCAGACAGTTCAGGATCACGCGAGCGCATCTTTTTTATGTATTGCTTTGGGTCGGCGCTGTCCGTCAGAATGGCGACCACATCGACGACGGAAAAATACCACTCTTCATTCTCCGCGTCCCAATGTGTGCGCACGGTCTTATCGTTGAATAATTGTAATTTGTCGGTCATAATTAGACTTTCCTTCACGGAAGTTTTTTAGACTCCCAATTTTTTAATTCTTGAGTTAAAAAATTTAGCTTTGAATCAATTTCTTCTGAATTTTTATCGTTTCGTAATTTTTGTACCAATTCAATTTCTTTTTTATAAAAAGATATGTTTTCCTCAACAAGGGATGAAGGAACGGTTGTTTTTTCGGATTTTGGTGTTTTCGCTTTCCAATATTCTAATTGCTTGGTTAAGAATTGTAATTGATTATCAATATTCACATTATTTTGATTAGTGTGTAAATTCTTCAGCGATTCGATTTCATTTTCATAAAAAAGTATATTATTTTCAACTAACTGCTCCATGCCAGGGGTATCTTCAATTTTAGGTTGATCCTTAATAATGGGGGCGGTACTATTATTTTGACTAATACACCTAACATCGGGCGAGTTTGTAGGGGGTTCTTCTTTTATATGAAAATTGTACAGCGATGTGAATGTTAAACCCGATAAGAGCAAAGATACGAGCATACAGAAAAAGGTGCGAGACAGTTCTATGCGGGCTGATCTTAATAACTCTTTTTGAGTATTAATATCATTGCTTATTGCATCGATTGTATGTTTGTAATCTAGAAAATCATTCAAATTAAAGCAAAATAAAACAAACATAGCAAGAAAAGTTAATATAGAAATTATGAATACACAGATTTTTATTCTATGTATAATCGCTTCGGTCATAATAACCCCTTTGTTTTATAAAATTCGACGGCTTCGGAAAGTTCCCAAAGCTCTATATCAAGCCGATCGGCGATGTCGTAATCGTCAACGCCTTCGGCAATGGCTGTTTTCAATTCGCAAAGCGGCACGGTCAGACGGATGGCGCAGTCTTTTGCTTTGCGTTCCATCTTCATTACGTTTCCGCGCCGCAGGCTGTCGCAGCAGTAGGATAGAGGATACAGGGCCTTGTTCATAACATGGCCGAGTTCCTCCGCGAGCAGGCGTTTGCTTTCCCGCTCCGAGTCGATGCTTTGAAAGTCGATCGCGATGGCATCTTCGGTGCAACAAGCTTTTCTGTTAGTCATTTTGAAATCGTAAACGGGAATTGCAATTTTATCAGCGATCCGTAAAAGGCCAAAAGTATTCAAAAATCTTTCCCCCGAAAGCTCATTGGTTCTTCTTGCTTTTCGTAAATTCAATAAAGCGGACGATATCATCAATATCGGCTTGCGTTAAGTTATCGGCGCCGCCGTGGAATGCCACGGCGACGTCCTTATATTTTTCGGGGATAACAATGCCGCCGCTCTCCTGCTGTGCAGGGGAGCTTTTTTCATCTCTGCCGAGAAGGTAATCGACTGTTACATCAAAAAAGTCCGCAAGTTTTTGCAAACTGCCGTTATCAATTTTTACCTTCCCATTTTCCCAATATGAGTAATTGTTTTGTGATATCCCTATGAAGTCGGCTACTTCTTTTTGAGTTAAGCCTTTCGCTTTACGCAGGATTTTTAAGTTGTTCATAGTAACTCCTAATCAATTAAGTTGATATTATTATAAATTATATTGATATTTTTTTCAATACTTTTGCAAAAATAATAAAATTTATTGATAAAATATTGATAAAATCCTTGACATTGATAATTTACGGTGATAAAATATCATTGTAATTGATAAAGTGTAGGAGGGCGATATGCAATTCAAAGAATTGAGAAAACAGGTTGGTATTACTCAATCTGCTCTTGCGATTAGGTTGGGAGTTACACAAAGTACATTGGCAATGTGGGAAACTGGGAAAAGTCGTCCACGATTGGTTGACCTTTCAAAGATTGCTTCGGTGCTGAATGTTCCGGTCGAGCGGGTATTGGAATGCTTCACGTCGGAAACCAAAAAGGCAGAATAAAAGCCCTACATTCGCAGGGCTAAGGAGAACAGAATGATTGAAATCAGTTTGGCAAGTTTGATTTGCGGAATAGTCGCAATTTTATTTGGTGGCTTTGCTATGGGAATGTCGATTTGCGGCTTAATGAATTCAAGAAATTCAAAAAATAAGTCCGATAACTCCGACGATAACTCCGAGGATGGCGATCGAAAGTGAGAGCCAAAACTGCTTATCGGAACGTTTACGATCTTTCTTATTTTCGTTGGAAAGGTTGTCATTGACCGATTTTGTATACTTCAGCATATTCGTTTGGTTTTGCGCGATAGTATCGATTTGCTTTTCAGTAGTATAGCGTAAATCGGTAATTTGTTCAAGAAGTTGCTCTTCTTTTGAGGGGATATAAGGATCAAAATCAAACGGATTAAAATCGTCAGGCATCTGTAAAGCTCCTTTTTTTACATCATTGTAGCAAAAATTTTTATAAAAATCAATTAGGAGGGTATTATGGCCGGAGAGATCATCAAAGCCAAAGAAGGCGACTTGCAGCCCTGTCCTTTTTGCGGCAGCAGCGATATCTATTATCGAAAATACGATCATGCTGCGGGCAAGCGTTGGGCAATTTTTTGCGCGGACTGTATGGCAGAAATCGATACGGGCTGCGCTCAAACGGCGGGACAGGCAAGGCAGCTTTGGAACAGAAGGGCAAAATAAAAGCCCCTGCTTTCACAGGGGAAAGGATATAAATTCAAATAGCATTTAGGAGGGTATTATGCAGGGGATCATTGATATGACAAAAGGGCAGGAAGCTCATTTATTGGACGAGCTTTTCGCGGGCGACGGGCGGCGGGCGCCGCGCCGTCAAAGGCAGGCATCGGAGGGCGGCGGAAAAATCGAAGAGCTGCTCTCCATTTCCGAAGCGGCGAAGCGGTGCGGGGTATCGCGCCATCGGATTGACGCAGCCATCAACGGCGGAGAATTGGCGTTTTATCAGATCGGCGAACGGGCGCGCAAAATCAAGATATCGGATCTGCACCGCTGGCTGGAAGCGAAGCGCACGCGCATCGGCGGCGCAGAAATAGACGATTAAAAGGGAGTGATTATTATGCCAAAACAGAAATTGACGCATGAGATAGAATGGGAGCCGATAACGGGTGCGTACAGGATATTGAAGATAACAGGTTCCCAACGTCAACCCACAATAGCGGAAGCGCATGAGTATATATACGAAAACAATTTACCCGAAGAAATATGGGTGGCAGCTTTTTACCATAGCGGAGATTGGGGTGAGTGGACGGAAGAAAAGACGCTCGAACTCCGTGAGTATACGGCTTTGAAAGAGGGCTTTTGTCCGATTTGCCATCAGGCTTTGGATTTGTATCACGATAAAAATAAATGTCCTCTTTGCGGGAAAGAATGGTAAAAAATTATAAAAACAGAGGTGCATTATGCAGAAATGGAAAGTGTCGAGCAATTTTATCAACGGCAAAAAATATTACCGTGCATACAGGCTCATCGATGAAACAGCAGTAGACCACAGCGGAAACCGCGAATATGCCGGGGCTTACATGGAGCGAAAAGAGGATGCGCAGCTCTTCGCCGATTGTTTGAACAAAGAGGATACCCCGATTAAAATCATTTCAAAAGATTTATTCGGCATCCAATATGACGGATATTATAAATACATTGCCGCCGATTCAAGAGAAACCGCGCTTTATGCCGCAATCAAAGGTACGGCAAATATTGATGTCGAGAGGGTGCAGTATATGGGACAAGTCAGTATCGTATTTGACGATTTCGATATATCGAATGCGGAGGAAAAATGATAGAGCGTACGGCATGGGCGGCGGCAGTTTGCGCAAAAGAGGGAACGATCGGGGAAATTCTCGACGTGACGGCGTTTGACCGATGGACGGCGGAGCTTATCGATATGGGCGATTATTGGTGGGACTGTTTTTGGCGGCAGATGGCTCTCATTATGGGGTGAGTGCATAGCGGTATGAACAAGGTGATACTGATCGGGCGCCTGACGCGCGATCCCGAATATTCGGCGACAGAGGATTGGACGCCCGTCTGCACATTTACGCTGGCGGTGCCGCGCGAATATAAGGATGCGGAAGGGAATCGTCCTGCCGATTTCTTCCGCATCGTGGCATGGCGGGAATTGGCTGATACGATACAAAAGCATTGCCATCGAGGGGACAGACTTGCCGTATACGGAAGCGCTCAAATTTATACGCGCGAGAATGGGGACGGAGAAAAATTTACGCGGCTGAATATAGTTGCCACAAAGATTTCGTTTTTAGGCAAGGCGGCGGGCAGCCCTCCGCAATTGGAACGGGCTTCTAAACCGAAGATGGAGCCGATAATGGAGAACAGTCCGTTTGACGAGGTGTAAGATGAAAGTTAAAGTCGATACGGAAATAATCGGAAGGGAGTGCTATGTTATTTCCCGCAGTATCATGTCGGGGAGAATCGACGCGCAGCCGAACAAAATAACGGGAATACTCGTTGATACCGACAGGAAAGTGTCGTTACGGCTTGCCGACGGAAAGTGGATATCCGCGGACGCGGTATTTACGGAGAACGTTGAAGCCGAGATTTTGAAGTTCAGACAACGATATGCGACGGCAGATCAAAACGCTGCCGAGCATTGATTTTGCAGTTAATTACAAAAAACGGAGGTATTATGGAAAACCAAATTTTTCAGCAGTTGATGCTCGACGATCCGAACACTATGCTTTCGGACGAGCAAAAAGATTTCGTCATTACGCACAAGCAAATCGTAGCGTGCGGAAGCATGGCGGGACAGTATCTTGTCGAGATGGCGTATAAGCTCAAGCATATGCGCGATGGGAAGCTGTACCGGGCGGCGGGTTTCGAGGAGTTCGGCGATTATGCCGAACAGGCAATCGGGATCAAGGAACGGCAGGCGTACAACTATATTTCCATTACGGAAAAGCTGCCGCAGGATTTTCTGATAAAAAACGCGGGTCTCGGCATTACAAAGCTGTCTATTTTAGCGGCGGCGGATAAAGACGACCGCATTCAAGTCGTGGAGAGCGGGCAGGCGGAAAGCGCCAATGTCCGTGAATTACAGGAGTATATCAAAAAGCTGGAAGCAGAGCGCGACAATAAGACGGAACAGCTTTCCATGTTTCAAAAGGAAAAGGAGTCAGCGGAAAAAGCGAAGTTGGCGGCAGAGGCGGACGCGGCAAGTGCGCGTAAAAAGCTGGAAAGCGCCGAGAAAAGGGTAGAAACCTTAAAAAAGGCAAAAGAGCGGGCGGAACAGGAGGCGGAAGAACTGAAGAATTTGCCTCCCGAGGTGCAACAGGTGGAAAATCCCGAAACGCTCGAAAAACTGAAGGCGGCGGAAGCTGCCCGCGCTTCGGCAGTAGCGGCTTTGGAAACGGCGCAAAAGCAGTTGGAAATCGCCGCTGATGACAGGATGACGCGGTTCAAGATTGAATTTGAAGACTTGCAGGCGCAGCTGGATGAAATGCTTGCGCTCCTCGCGGAGATGGACGCCGATAAAAAGGCGCGCTGCATCAATGCGCTGAAAGTGGTATTGAAGGAAAGGGGACTTTGATATGCGTCGGAACGAATATCTTCAAATGCTGTATCAGGACAACGAAACGGAAGAGGAAAAGAAAAAAGAGCTTTATGCGGCCGTACTTGAATGCGCGGTAGAAGCACTTTCGCAGGAAAACGATGATTTTGATGCCGACCAAAGCATCGGGTTGCATGAATTGTATCAGCTCATCGAAGCGGAGGGGCGTAAAAATGGAGTTGTTTCACCGTTTCGGGCGGCGGAACTTATTGCCGAAAAACTCGGGGCGAAATATAAGCGCCCGATTGAGAGATTTGCTCATCTGTTCAAAAAAGTATCGGCGGCTCCGAGCCATCGCCGCCTCGAGGATCTGCTGTGAGGTGGTTTGAGAATGTGTATGTACTCAAATTACGAACTGACGCGCGAGCAGATCGCGGAGATGAAGGAAGAGGCGTATAATTACGGTCAGATAAAGCGCAAGGCGTTTGAAAGCATACGGAGCATCACATCCGAACTGCCCGATTATGTACTCGAATGGGCAAGAGAAAGGATGACGAAAACAATGTTCTACATCAAGTTAAAGCGCGGGAGCTATGACGCCTACTGCGAGGCGTGCGGGGAGAAGGTACATCTTACCCGCGCCCGCAGTTCGCGGATCATCGAATGCCCTGCATGCGGGGCAACCGTGCAGTTGCACGACGGGGCAAAAAGTCCGAACGGGGGAGGATATTTTATCGCTTGTTCTTATCTCGACAGGGATGGCGACGATTTCACGCAGCGGCTGTTCAGTTGTTATAAAAGGTGCTGGAGGACAGGCGAAGAGGTCGCCGTCCAATATTACTTTTCGGAAGAGGAACGAGGTTTCCTCCACGACAGGACAGAGTTTGCTTTTCACCCTATCAGCCAAGGCAAAAATATTGGAAAGTGGGTCTTGGGGTATGGAAGAGTACACGGTCAAGGGTGGAGCGGCTGGCGCCTGCGGGATAGAAAAATCAATACTTATCCGTATAATCTCCGTGCGGTATTAAGCGGTACAAAGTATCAGTATTCGGCGCTTGAAATCGCCGCCGAGCATAACCTTGTCAATCCGTTTTATTATTTCAACGCCTATAATGATGAACCGAAGTTGGAAATTTTGTATAAGGTAGGTTTATATCGGGCGGCGGAAGAAATTACGGAATTTTTTGCGGACGATGCCCGCCGCATGATGAGGAATGTGCGGTCGCTGAAAGACCTTGGTATTGAAAGCCGTGCGGAGGCGGCGGCGTGTTCTGCTCTGACCGTGGAGGAACTCGTGGCAAGAAAGGAAGTCAAGGCTTGGAAGATAGAGGAGCAGGACAGGGCGGCGGCAATCGAATTTATCGCGAAAATCAATAAGCGTTCGGGGACAGATTTTAAGTATGATTTTATTTCTCGTAAACGTTGGTTTCAGTATTATCTGACACAAAAATCTGATTATGCGGAAGTGAAAAATTTTATCGCCGACTATACCGATTATATTTCAATGTGTTCCCGCTGCGGAGCAAATTTGAACGATACCGCGGTAAAGATGCCTTATTCGATGAAAAAGGCACACGATTGGGCGATGGTTGAGGAGAAGGTGCAGGAAAAACAGGCGTATAGCGATCTCGTTGCGGCTGTGTACGATTCTATCCATGCGTTTACGGAATGGGATGACGGGAAACTGCAAGTCATTATGCCGCGCACCGCGCGCGAGATCGTCGAGGAAGGCGTTCGCCAAAATCATTGCGTCGGGCGGTATGTCGAACGTGTGGCGGCAGGCGAAAGCGTGATATTATTTATTCGGCGCAAAGACGATCCCGAAAAGAACTTTTATACAATGGAGATTAAAAAGGATATGCGGCGTTGCGACATTGTACAAGTGCGCGGAGAAAAGAATGCCGAAGCGACCGAGGAGATAGAGATTTTTTGTAAGAAGTATAAAAAATGGTTCAATAAGCGCAAGCTGAACGGTTATGACGGCGATACGGTGACCGTGCATTATTATAAGGCGGTTCACAAAAAGAAAGACGGGCGTTATATATCCGGGTGGGACGGAAGAACGGTGTACCGCGTCGGCGAGTGGGTCGAAACGGATACAGACACAAATCCGGATAGTGTGGCTGTCAAAGGGATCCACATTGCATCGCTCGATTTTGCCGTGAACTATGGAAGTTGCTGGAATGATGTTGCTATTTTGGAAGTCGAAGCAAATATTCATGATATCGTCGTACCGGATGCGAAAGATCAAGTGCGGGCGCGAAAAATTCGTGTTTTGCGCGAGGTGCCGGCGGAAGAAATTATTTCTCTTCGGGCGGCGGGATAGGAGGTAAAAAATGAAAAAGGAAATGAAGGAAGAGTATTTATTGCCGCGCTGCAAGTTTTGCGGCAAACAGATGATTGCTGATACTACGTTACAATCGGACAAAGAAGCGGAAGAATATGCCGTTATGCACTGCGATTGCGAATTGGCGCGTGATTATCAGGAGCAGGTAAAAAAGGAACGAGAGAAAGAGGAAAACAAAAAGAAAATCAGAGATGCGGTCAGCGACTTTGCTCAGTACTGCGAAAAGAAGCTGTATGTATTCGATCCCGATGCCGAGGCGTTGCTTATTGCCGCCGGTGAAGCCGTTCTGAACGGGAAGATCGAAAACATCGCAGTCAATGTGTTTGGAGTAAAAATTACTATCAGCTTGAGCGCAAAGGGCAAATTGAAATTCAAGCGCTCTTATAAGGAGTCCGCGGTAGTGGAAGTGATGTAAAAATAAAAGGGAACACCCGCCTGAAAGGTGTTCCCTTAAAAACTATACAGACTGCCGCGAGGGCAATCCGAAAAGCAATTCTATTATATCATTATTATATAAGTATGTCAATAAAAATGCCTCACAGGGGGCTATTGCCGTCCTCGTAATAGGTATTATTTTATCGACGAAAGTTTTCGGGTAGCTTGCGGCCGATGAGGCTTACGATGAAAATCAGAAAAAAGTATGTTCCGGAAAATTGCGATGATTTGTTTGAGGAAGAGCCGCAACAGTTCTATGACGACAGAGAAGTATGCGGCTGCCGTCAAAAGACGATCACGGCGGGAGAAATCCGCGAGTGTGAAGTATTTCCGATCTATCGGAGTCGCACCGCCTTATCCAGGGCGAAGAAAGCAATGGCAACTTCCGAAAAGCAAAAAAGGCAGAATGCCAAAAACACCCGCAAGAAAATCGTTCGGCTTTTGAACGCCAACTTTACGAAAAAAGATATTTGGGTGACTTTGACCTATGACAACGCTCATTTGCCGAAAAATATGAGAGAGGCTCGCAAGGTATTGCAGAACTATCTGCGCCGGCTTGCGTATTGGATGAAAAAACATGGCTATGGTGCGCTAAAATATCTCTATGTGACGGAGTATATTGAAGATGAGCGATCTGTGCGGATTCATCACCATGTCGTTATGAATTTTCCCGATCGTGACATAGCGGAAAGTTTGTGGGCCGGAGGCGGGAGAACGCAAGCGCGTAGGCTTCAACCGGACGATTCGGGACTGGAAGGTCTCGGGCGGTACATATCCAAAACCCGATCCGTGAAGTATGAAAAGACATGGGCGGCGTCGCGCAATCTGAAACAGCCGAAAATTACCGTTTCGGATACAGCGATATCTCGTCGAAGAGCAAGGAACATTGCTTTCAATCATGACGATGCAGTTGCATATTTCGAGCGGCAGAATAGTGGCTATAAGGTCATAGAGCTGACGGCTTTCGTATCGGAATTTGCTCCCGGCGCGTATATCTACGTCAAGATGCGGCGGCGGGATTAAGGGGGGAAATAGGATAAAAATACAATATTGCATTTATGTGCAAAATTTGACATTGAGAATAGAAAGGAGACAACAATGCAGAATGATATTGTTTCAGCGAAGGTATTGCGCCGGTACTTGAAAAGTTTTTCGCTTTGCCAAAATCAGGCGGCGGAAATCGGAAGAGCCTTGCAGGAAGGAGAGATCATCGAATCCGTGCGCAGCGCACTTGTGGAAAGTAAAAAGGAGTTTGAGTTACATTGTCGCAATGTTCAATATATTCTCGGTATTTTGAAATCGGACAGTTTGGAATCGCGTATCCTTTGGAAGCTGTATATCTACGATCAATCGATGGCGGAAGTGGCACAGCAGTTGGGTTACAGTTATGGGCATTGTGCCAATGTGGAAGCCGCTGCGATCAAGCGACTTTGCCGTCATGAAATGGTAAAAGATTTATTGAAACCAAAGAGTAAATCTTAAAATTTCTGAAAGAAAATTAAAAAGTTATGAAAAAATATTAAATAGTTCCAATTCTTTAGAAACACAAAAACAATCTGCTAGCCAAGAAATTACAAAAATCAATGATACAAAAAATAGTATAATGATTTGTGAAAATCTAATAAAAACAAAGGGATTTTCTAATAATGTTGTATTTGTAAATGGTAAAAGTGTAAGTGTTATAATAGGTACAAATGATTTAAAACAAGAGCAAACAGCTCAAATACAAAATATTATTTCTAGGGAACTTAATTGTGAAATACAAAATATACATATATCT
>OGPG01001307.1_pt1 | contig 18253 bp, 17 predicted proteins | sample 1552851 | NCBI WGS metagenome assembly OGPG01 (sample SAMEA2579909, study PRJEB22360) | human gut metagenome | biome: human gut; feature: human-associated habitat; material: faeces | place: Denmark | collected 2008/2010 | reverse complement strand
CCGGCGCTCCCGTTACGAGCGGCATGCTCAGCCCCACGAGCAGCATGAAGAGGAACGAGATGCCGGTGGTGATGCGCCGTTCGGCGGCGGTGTCGATCTCCTTGTGTTTCATCAGCATGCCGACGACGAACGCCGGGAGCAGGACTTCGATGTGGATGCTGTTTTCCGGGCCGTAAAGCCGGGCCGTGACGATGTGGACGAGCTGGGTCAAGGCGCAGACCACGACAGCCAGCCCCAAGATGGTTTTCCAGTCCTGACGTACGTTCCACGTCGCCTGCCAGCGCCAGCCGACGGCCAGCAGAAGGGTGACGACGGCGATGATGGCGAACATCTGCCACCGCAGGCCGATCATCAGGATTTGCAGGGGGATCATCAGCAGGATGGTGTCCAGATCGTCGAAGATGGCCAGCACCTGTATCTTTTTGTAAATCCAGCTTTTCTTGAGACTGAGGGCCGCGAGCATCGTGAAGAGGATGCCGGCCGAGGTCGGCGCGGCGAAACGGCTCAGCAGCAGGTTCTCTTTCCACGCCTCGCCGCTGGTCCAGAGTTCGGGCGGAAGCAGTACGAAGACGTAGTAGAGGACGATGAGTATCCACGGCAGCGCGGCCGTGGCCATGGCGATGAAGTAGTCCGCAGTGTAGGAGCGCCAGCGGGTTTTGTCGATTTCGAATTCGCGGCCGACGTTGATCATGATGAATCCGAGGCAGACGTAAAGCAGCGTGTCGGAACACTTCTTGAACGCCGCGTATCCTGCGCCGAGCGTACCCGGAAGCAATTGCGAGACGATGAGTCCCAGCATCAGGAAAAGGGAGAACGAGAGAACTTTTCGCATTAACTGATAGTTGTTTACAAGTGAGAGGAGTGCATTCGCCGGCAAAGATAATATATTCTGGTTTATTCCCGATACCGCACCCGCCTTTCGTGAAAAAAATAACAATAATGAAACCGCAATTCACAATTATTTTATACCTTTGCGGTCGAAAACGGCATATCAGTATTTAAAACCATAAATTAAACATTTACAACTATGCAGATTGTAGAGATTCACGCAAGAGAGATCCTCGACTCGCGAGGCAATCCGACCATCGAGGTCGAAGTACGTACCGTATCCGGCGCATTCGGCCGCGCAGCCGTTCCGAGCGGCGCATCGACGGGCGAGAACGAGGCCCTCGAACTTCGTGACGGCGACAAGAGCCGTTATCTGGGCAAGGGCGTTCTGAACGCCGTCAAGAACGTAAACGAGGTGATCGCTCCCGCCGTTATCGGCATGAACGTGGCCGATCAGGTGGGCATCGACAAGGCCATGATAGCCCTCGACGGCACGAAGACCAAGTCGAAGCTGGGTGCTAACGCCATCCTCGGCGTGTCGCTGGCCGTGGCCCGCGCTGCCGCCGACTACTTCGGCATGCCGCTCTATCGCTATATCGGCGGTGCAAACGCCAAGACGCTGCCCGTTCCGATGATGAACATCATCAACGGCGGTTCGCACTCGGACGCTCCGATCGCATTCCAGGAGTTTATGATCCGTCCCGTGGGCGCTCCTTCGTTCAAGGAGGGCATCCGCATGGGCGCCGAGGTGTTCCACAACCTGAAGAAGGTGCTCCACAACCGTAACCTCTCGACGGCCGTAGGCGACGAGGGTGGTTTCGCTCCCGCGCTCAACGGCACGGAGGATGCCATCGAGTCGATCATCGAGGCCATCAAGATGGCCGGCTACAAGCCCGGCCGCAAGTGCGAGGGCGGCGACGTGTCGATCGGCATGGACTGCGCTTCGTCGGAGTTCTACAAGGACGGCGTTTACGACTACACCAAGTTCGAGGGTGAGAAGGGCGCCAAGCGTACGTCGAAGGAGCAGGTGGAGTACCTGAAGGGACTCGTCGCCAAATACCCCATCGACTCGATCGAGGACGGCATGTCGGAGAACGACTGGGAAGGCTGGCAGATGCTGACCGCCGAGATCGGCGACAAGTGCCAGCTCGTGGGCGACGACCTGTTCGTCACCAACGTGGACTTCCTGAAGAAGGGTATCGAAATGGGCTGCGCCAACTCGATCCTGATCAAGGTGAACCAGATCGGTACGCTGACCGAGACGCTCGACGCCATCGAGATGGCTCACCGTGCGGGCTACACTTCGGTTACGTCGCACCGTTCGGGCGAGACCGAGGATTCGACCATTGCCGACATCGCCGTGGCTACGAACTCGGGTCAGATCAAGACCGGTTCGGCTTCGCGTTCGGACCGTATGGCCAAGTACAACCAGCTGCTCCGCATCGAGGAGGAACTCGGCGATGAGGCTATCTACGGCTACACGAAGATCTACCGCAAGTAATTCCGATTTCGAAGGGCTTGACAGCCCTGTTGCATCAGGTTCCGGGCGAAGCCCGAACCGGATCATAAATGAAAGGGCCGGACATATTGTCCGGCCCTTTTTTTGTGCGGCGGCGTGCGGTCGCTCAGGCGCCGACCGCGGTCAGACCGCCTTTATCAGCGAACGTCCCAGCCATACGAGTACCAGTCCCAGAATGAAGCTCAGGCCGACGTAAAGGCCGAAATAGAGCCAGTGTTTCTGTTGGAGGAGCAGGTACATGTCGTCGGCAAACGACGAAAAGGTGGTGAATCCGCCGCAGAAGCCGGTGATCAGAAAGACGTTCATCGACGGCGAGATGACGTGGGTCTTTTCGGCCAGACCGAAGAAGATGCCGATCACGAAACTGCCGATAATATTGACGGCGAACGTACCCCACGGGAACGCCGAAACCGTAATGACATGGGCCAGTTTTCCCGTCAGAAAGCGCAGGCATGTGCCGATAAAACCGCCTAGCCCCGCAATAATCATCGCTTTAAACATAATTCACACATTTTTAGTTGATTCTACCATTCGGGTTCTTCCCCGAACAAATTTGATGCCACCGGGCTTCCGTATTTTGCCGCGGATCGCCACGGGGGGGGGCGGCTTTTGGCATCCTATTTGGAACCTCCGCTGATCAGTACCGGCGGACCGCTGCCCCGGCGGGATATGGATGGCCTTCGGGGATGCGGAGCCGGATTAACTATAAAAATCGTTTACTATGCACTTGACACCGAAAGAGATTGACAAGTTGATGCTGCTTTCGCTCGGTATGGTCGCCGAACGGCGTATGAAAAAAGGGCTGAAACTGAATTATCCGGAGGCCGTAGCCTATATTACGTCCACGGCACTGGAGGGAGCGCGTGAAGGCAAGACCGTGGAAGAGGTTATGAAAGGAGCGGCCAGCGTGCTGAAGAAAAGCGACGTCATGGAGGGCGTCGCCGACATGATCGACCTGCTGCAGGTCGAAGCCGTGTTTACGGACGGTTCCCGTCTGGTGAGCATCCACCATCCTATTAAGTAATTTTAAACATCCTGAGTATGAATACGAAAAATCCCGCCCCTGCGAAAAATCAGGCGCAGGCGGCGAGTCTCTATCCGAATAAACCCGGCTTCAAACCCGCAAAGCCCGTCGTCGTCGGTGGAGAAATCCTGATGAACGCCCCGATCGAGTACAATACCGGCCGCAAGACCGTGAAGCTTGTCGTGCGCAATACCGGCGACCGCCCGATTCAGGTCGGTTCGCATTTCCATTTCTTCGAGGTCAACCGTTATCTGGAGTTCGACCGTGACGCCGCTTTCGGCTGTCACCTGAACATTCCCGCAACGACCGCCATCCGTTTCGAACCGGGCGACCAGAAAGAGGTCGAGGTCGTGGCCTATTCGGGCAAACGCCGCGTGATCGGCTTCAACGGTCTGGTGATGGGATATACGGGCGACGAGGATGCGCCCACCTATTTCCCGGCACGTATGCATGCCGTGCGCAAAGCCCGGCATGCAGGGTTCAAGAACATTTCGGAAAGCGATGCCGAGGCCGCTATGAAAAAAAGCAACAACACTAAAAAATAGAGGATATGGCAACAATTTCACGTCAAGAATACAACAACCTTTTCGGTCCTACCGTCGGCGACAAGATCCGGCTGGGTGACACCGATCTTTACGTCGAGATCGAAAAAGACCTGCGCGAATACGGCGACGAGGTCGTCTACGGCGGCGGCAAGACCATCCGCGACGGCATGGGGCTGGCCAATACGATGACTTCGGAGGAGGGGGCGCTCGACCTCGTGATTACCAACGTGACGATCATCGACGCCAATCTGGGCGTCGTGAAGGCCGACGTGGGTGTCAAGGACGGAAAAATCGCCGGTATCGGCAAGGCGGGAAATCCCAATATCATGCACGGCGTGCATCCCGATCTGGTGACCAGCACCGCAACCGACGCGATATCGGGCGAGCACCTGATCCTGACGGCAGCCGGCATCGACGGCCACGTGCACATGATCTCCCCGCAGCAGGCTTACGCCTGTCTGAGCAACGGTATTACGACCCTGTTCGGCGGCGGAATCGGCCCTACGGACGGCAGTAACGGAACCACCATCACTTCAGGCCGCTGGAACATCGAACGCATGCTGGAGTCGATCGAGGGGCTTCCGGTGAACGTCGGCCTGCTGGGCAAGGGCAACTGCTCGATGAACCAGCCGCTCGAAGAACAGATCGAGGCCGGAGCCTGCGGCCTGAAGATTCACGAGGACTGGGGCTCGACTCCCGCTGCGATCCGCGCCGCGCTGGGCGTCGCCGATCGTTTCGACGTGCAGGTGGCCATCCACTCCGATACGCTCAACGAGAGCGGATACGTCGAGGATACGATCGCCGCCATGGACGGCCGCACGATCCATACCTACCACACCGAAGGCGCCGGCGGCGGACACGCCCCCGACCTGCTGAAAGTGGCGTCGATGCCCTACGTGCTGCCTTCGTCGACCAATCCGACCCTGCCGTTCGGGGTCAATTCCCAAGCCGAGCTGTTCGACATGATCATGGTCTGCCACAACCTCAATCCGAAGATCCCGTCGGACGTGGCCTTTGCCGAGAGCCGCGTGCGGCCCGAAACGCAGGCCGCGGAGAACGTGCTGCACGATCTGGGCATACTGTCGATGGTTTCGTCCGACTCGCAGGCCATGGGCCGTATCGGCGAATCGTTCATGCGCACGTTCCAGATGGCGTCGTTCATGAAGAACGCCTGCGGCAAGCTCGCCGAGGATGCCGACGGGAACGACAACTTCCGCGTGCTGCGCTATATCGCCAAGATCACGATCAACCCGGCCATCACCTACGGCGTTTCCGACTACCTCGGATCGGTCGAGAAGGGCAAGGTCGCCGACCTCGTACTCTGGGAGCCGCAGTTCTTCGGCGCCAAACCCAAGATGGTCATCAAGGGCGGCCTGATCAACTGGTCGAACATGGGCGATCCCAACGCATCGCTCCCGACGCCGCAGCCGTGCTATTACCGTCCGATGTACGGCGCTTTCGGCCGTACGCTGCCCGAAACCTGCCTTTCGTTCGTATCGGACGCCGCGTTCCAGAGCGGTATCAAGGAGCGTCTCCACCTGCATCGTATGGTGCAGCCCGTGCGGCGCACCCGCCAGCTTACCAAATACAACATGGTGCGCAACGGAGGAATGCCGAAGATCGACGTGAATCCCGAAACGTTCGACGTGCTGGTCAACGACATCCGCGCTTACGTCAAGCCTGCCGACAAATTCCCCCTGAGCCAGCTGCTCTGGTTCAGTTAGCCGGGAGGGCCTCTCCGATCCGGGGCGGTTTGTTGTTCCGCCTTCGGATCCGATCCGGCCCCGGATCGGTTTCCTGTTTCCGGGGGCATGCCGCAGGGGATGCTCCCGGAAATTAAAAACGAATATTAAAAACGAATCCGATGAAAATATATACGGAAATCATAGGCAATCTGCAGGACCCCGAATGGGTGAAGAAAGCGCGGGAAGCCGAAATCGAATATATCGATCTCGACCAGTGGACGGCCCAGAAAAGCCGCTTCGTGGTCAAAGGCGACCGGGAAAACGAATACGCCGTGGCATTGAAACGCCACTCGCAGATGCTCGACGGCGATATTATCGAGTATCTGCCCGAACAGCGCCGCATCGCGGCCATCCGCATCCGGCTCAACGACGTGCTGGTCGCGGACCTTTCGGATCTGGCGCGTCAAACGCCGGAAACGATCATCCATATCTCGGTGGAACTCGGTCATGCCATCGGCAACCAGCATTGGCCCGCAGTGGTCAAGGGGACAAAGGTCTACATTCCGCTGACGGTGGATAAAAAAGTGATGGACAGCGTGATGCGTACGCACCATATAGAAGGTGTCGCCTACTCGTTCCAGCCCGGTTCGGAGGTGATTCCCTACTTGGCGCCCCACGAAATCCGGCGTCTGTTCGGCGGCACGGGTCCCGACAGCGACGTACACCACCATCACGAACATGTGCATGCGCATTAAACCCGCCCTTATGACCGACGACGCAACAACCGTCATGCGGCTGCTCGAATTCACCGACTCGGCCTTTCCGGTCGGGACCTTCTCCTTCTCCAACGGATTGGAAACGGCCGCCGAGGAGGGACTGGTGCACGACGCCGCGACGCTCGAACAATATACGCAGGACATTGTCCGGCAGGCCGCCTTCACCGACGGAGTCGCGGCGCTGCACGCTTTCCGCAGCTATAACCTCGGTTATTACGAGGGTATCCTCAATGCCGACCGTCAGGCCGTTCTCTGCAAGATGAACGCCGAGGCGCGGCTGATGACCCGGCGCATGGGCAAGAAACTGGCCGAGCTGTCGAAACATGTCTTTCCCGATGAAACCGCAGCGAAGTGGCTCGGCGACATCGCCGGCGGCCGTACCCCCGGCACTTATCCCGTGGCGCAGGGCATCGTATTCGCGGTCTGCGGAATCTCCGAAAAGGGGCTTTTCTGCTCCCACCAGTACGGTGTGGTCAATATGGTCGTCAGCGCGGCCCTCCGCTGCGTGCGCGTGTCGCACTACGACACGCAGCGCATCCTGTTCCGGGCCGCCGAAAAGCTCGGCGAGCTCTATGACACGGCGGGCGACATGGATTTCGACGACATGTATACCTTCGTGCCGCAGATCGACATTCTCGCCTCGCTGCACGAAAAGGGAACCAAACGCATGTTTATGAATTGATCCGCCCCAAAAGCGGAATAACCGAACAAACGAATAGATTATGAACGAAAATACAACTTGCAGAATCGGAATCGGCGGCCCCGTAGGCTCCGGCAAAACGGCGCTCATCGAAGCGATCACCCCGCGGCTTCTGGACATGGGCTACAAAGTGCTGGTGATAACCAACGACGTGGTAACCACGGAAGACGCCAAACACGTACGTAAAATGCTGAAGGGCATCCTTGTCGAGGAGCGGATCATCGGCGTTGAAACCGGCGCGTGCCCGCATACGGCCGTGCGGGAAGACCCTTCGATGAATATTGCGGCGGTCGAGGAGATGGAGGCCCGGTTCCCCGACGGCGACGTGGTGCTGATCGAATCGGGCGGCGACAACCTCACCCTCACCTTCAGCCCCGCGCTGGTGGACTTTTTCATCTACGTGATCGACGTGGCCGCAGGCGACAAGATTCCACGCAAGGACGGACCGGGGATATCCCAGTCCGATATTCTGGTCATCAACAAGACCGATTTGGCCCCCTATGTCCGTGCTGATCTCGAAGTGATGCGGCGCGATTCCGAGCTGATGCGTCCGGGCAAGCCGTTCGTATTCACCAACTGCATGACGGGCGAAGGGATCGACGAACTGGTCGCCCTGATCCGCCGGATGGCGCTTTTCGACCTCGGCAACAACAAGGAGAAAGTTTCGGAATCCCTAACCGGCGCCGTACGATGAATTTCGCAGCAGCCAAAGAGATGAGTCCCTACCTCGAAGAGCCGAAGGCGATGCCCGTCGGCACTCCGGGCAAGATGGGGTATCTTTTTCTGGGATTCGAACTCGACGACGACGGCAGGTCGATCATGCGCGATCTGGAACGCCATGCCCCGCTGATCGTCCAGCAGGAACTCTATTTCGACGAAGGCATGCCTGAGATGCCGTGCGTCTACATCCTCTCGTCCGGAGGTCCCAACGTGGACGGCGATCGCTATGAACAGCGTTTTGTCGTCCGCGAAGGCGCCTACGCCCATATTTCGACCGGTGCGGCGACCAAGCTGGCCGAGATGCGCTACAACTATTCGGGGCTGACGCAGGCGTTCGAACTCGAAGAGGACTCTTATCTGGAATATCTGCCCGAACCGACGATTCCGTGCCGTCACACGCGGTTCATCGCCGACACGGCAATCCGCATCGCACCCTCGGCCACGCTGTTCTATTCGGAAATCTACATGAGCGGCCGCAAGTATTTCGACCGGGGCGAAACTTTCCAGTACGACATTCTGTCGGTCTGCTCCCATGCCGAACGTCCCGACGGGGAGCAACTGTTTCGCGAAAAATTCATCATACGGCCCGAAATGTATCCGCCTTCGACGCTCGGTGCGATGAACGGATACGACGTTTTCGCCAACGTGATCGTGCTGACGCCGCCGGAGAATGCCGACAACATCTACGAGCGGACGCAGGCCTTCATCGACCGCGAACGCAGGCTGGCGGCCGGCATTACGCGCCTGCCGAACGATGCGGGGCTGCTCTACAAGGTCTTGGGTGAGGAGACGGCTCCCGTGAAACGCCTTGTCCGCGAATTCTGTTCCTCGGTTCGGCAGGAAGTCAAGGGCAAGCCGCTGCCCGAAGAGTTTCCGTGGCGATAGAAACTTTGTTAACGGTTAAATAATTGTAAGTATGGCAAATACGATCGCTCGATCCGGAGGGGCCGGCGGAGGCTCTTTCGATTTTATCAAAATTCTGCTGCGCGGTACCGGGCAGGTGATGTTTCAGAACAGCGCGTGGACGGGACTTCTGTTTATGATCGGCATTTTCTGGGGCGCCTATGCCGAGGGACAGGGACTTGTGGGCTGGGGCGCCCTGCTGGGCGTGACCGTCTCCACGGTGACGGGGTATCTGCTCGGCTTTCCGGCCAAGGACGGCGAGCAGGGACTCTGGGGCTTCAACGGCGTGCTGGTGGGGTGCGCGTTTCCTACGTTCATGGGCAATACCGTCTGGATGTGGCTGGCGCTGGCGCTCTGTTCGGCGCTGACGACATGGGTGCGTGCGGGATTCAACAACGTGATGGCGCCTTGGAAGGTCAATTCGTTCACTTTCCCGTTCGTCTTTTGTACGTGGATGTTTCTGCTCGCGGCGCGCGCCATGCACGGGCTTCCGACGACGCATATGGCCGATCCGGCGCTTCCGGCGGCTTTCTCGTCGCTGGAGAGCATCCGTTTTGGCGATCTGGCGGTTTACTGGCTGAAAGGTATCGGGCAGGTCTTTCTGATCAATTCGTGGGTGACGGGAATCTGTTTCCTCGCGGGACTGTTCCTTTGCAGCCGCTGGGCGGCGCTCTGGGCCGCGATCGGCTCGGCGCTGGCGCTGCTGACGGTCGTCGCGCTGAAAGCGTCGGGCTCCGACATCTCAGACGGACTTTACGGATACAGCCCCGTGCTGACGGCCATTGCGCTGGCGACGGTGTTCTACAAGCCGAATTTCCGTTCGGCGCTCTGGGCCGTTCTGGGAATTCTGGTGACGGTGTTCATTCAGGCCGGCATGTATATGCTGATGGCGCCCGTCGGAATCGCCACCCTGACCGGGCCGTTCTGCATCACGACATGGCTCTTCCTGCTGCCGCTCGTCAGGTTCGACGACGAGGAGAAGCCCGACCATTCGAACTGGTATCCGGAGAACAAGAAGCATCTGGCGGCGCAGCAGCCGGGCGCGAAAACGGAATAACCGTCCGTCCGGTCCGGCAGGGGCCGGACGGGGCGATCTGAAAACCTGAAAAACAACAGACTATGCACATGTCCGACGCACTGGTCTCCCCGCCGGTATTCGCCGTTACGGGAGCCGTATCGCTGGTCCTGCTCGGAACGGCGATCTGGAAAGTCAAGCATCCGCGAAACGACCGCCGCGAACCCGATGCGCGGGACGAGCACATCGTTCCGCTGATGGGCGTGATGGGCGCCTTCGTCTTTGCCGCCCAGATGATAAATTTCTCTATTCCGGGAACGGGTTCGAGCGGCCATCTGGTTGGCGGTATCCTGCTTTCGGCGATACTGGGCCCATGGGCGGCGTTGCTTACGCTGGCTTCGGTGCTGGTGATCCAGTGCCTAGTTTTCGCCGACGGCGGTTTCATGGCTTTGGGCGCCAATATCCTCAATATGGCGGGTATGGCGTGTGTTGTGGGCCGTCCGCCTTATAACGCCGCTGTTGTTCCGGCCGCTGATCAAACGCGGCGCATCGCCGGGACGGATCATCGCCGCGTCGCTGCTTGCCTCGGTGGTCGGACTCGAACTGGGCGCATTGGCCGTGACGATCGAAACCGAAGCGTCGGGCATCACCGCGCTGCCGATGGGGCGGTTTCTGCTGTTCATGCTCCCGATCCATCTGTTTATAGGTATCGGCGAGGGGCTGGCTACGGCGGCGGTGATCTGCGTCGTGCAGCGTTATAAGCTGTACGGTATCCGCCGGGAACGCGCCTCCGGAAGACGGAGACTCGGAAAGGCCCTTGCGGCGATCGCACTCTTGGCGCTGTTGATCGCCGGGTCGTTCTCGTGGATCGCTTCGTCCGATCCCGACGGACTGGAGTGGTCGATCGAAAAGACGGCGGGACGGTCCGAATTGGAACCTGCGTCCGACGGCCTGCACCGCAGAGCCGCCGCCATTCAGGAAAAGACGGCCGTGATACCCGATTACAACACGACATTTGCGGGAATCGTAGGGTGCGGAGCCATTCTGCTGGCCGTATTCGGCGCCTCCTGTCTGTTCCGCGCCGGACAAAAGCAGGGATGAAAAACAGATTGCAGCACGTACTTTGCGCATTGGATGCGATGGAGCGGACGGCGCGGATGCAGAGTCCGCTCCATCGCACGGACGCCCGGTCCAAACTGCTCGTAACGGTGGTTTTTCTCGTGACGATGCTCTCCGTGCCGCTCTGCAGGCTTCCGGAACTGCTGCTGTTTTTCGTCTTTCCGATCGTTGCCTGCGCGATGGGCGGCCTGAGTTACGGAACGATTTTCCGGCGGTCGCTCGTCGTGCTGCCCTTCGTCGTCTTCATCGGCGTTTTCAACCTGTTCTACGACCGCGAGCCGGTTTTCCGTATCGGGACGCTGGCGGTCACCGCAGGGTGGGTCTCGTTCCTTTCGATCGTACTGCGCGGACTGCTGTCGGTGCAGGCGCTGCTCGTGCTGATCGGAAGCACCGGCTACTACGGTCTCTGCCGGAGCATGCAGCGGCTGGGGGTGCCGGCTGTTTTCACCACGCAGCTGCTTTTCGTCTACCGTTACCTTTATGTCTTGATCGAAGAGGCCGCGGCCATGCAGCAGGCCCGCGACGCGAGGAGTTTCGGGCGCAGATCCTATCCGCTGAAGATTTGGGGAACGCTCGTCGGGCAACTGCTGATCCGCACTTTCGACCGGGCCGAGCAGATCAGCCGGGCGATGCTGGCACGGGGATTTTCGGGGCGCATCCCGGAGGGGGTGTTCGAACGCCCGGCATGGAAAATGCGCGACACCCTGTTTCTCGCCGTGTGGTGCTCGGCGTTCGTCCTGCTGCGCTTGTGCCGTCCGGCCGAAAACCTTTCGATGCTGATAAACAACCTTTGAGATGAGTCACCACTACCTCCGGTTCGACGATGTGCATTACCGTTATCCCAACGGCTATGAAGCGCTCTGCGGCGTCTCGTTCTGCATCACGCACGGGGAGAAGGTCGCCCTAGTCGGGGCCAACGGAGCCGGGAAATCGACGCTGCTGCTGCACACCAACGGACTGCTGATACCTTCGCAGGGCGAAGTGGTCATGGGCGGGATCAAGCTCACGCGCAGGACGCTGCCGCTGGTGCGGCAGTCGGTGGGGCTTGTGTTTCAGGATTCGGACAACCAGCTCTTCATGCCCACGGTCGAAGAAGACGTGGCCTTCGGACCTTCGAACATGCGTCTCGAACCCGAAGAGATACGCCGCCGCGTCACGGAAGCCCTCGATGCCGTCGGCGCGCTGCATCTGCGCGGGGCGTCGCCTTTCCGGCTTTCGGGCGGACAGAAGAAGCGCGTTGCGATAGCGACGGTCCTTTCGATGGAGCCGTCGGTGCTCGTCATGGACGAGCCGACCTCGAATCTCGACCCCCGCGCCCGGCGGCAGATCATAGATCTGATACGCCGTTTCGGCCATACGACGCTGATCGCTACGCACGATATGGAGATGGTGCTCGACCTTTGCGACCGTACGATCGTGATGAAGCAGGGACGGATCGTGGCCGACGGCAGTACGCGGCACGTGTTCGGCGATCTGGCCCTGCTCGAAGAGTGCGGGCTGGAGCAGCCTTGCGAACTGCGGATGAAACGTGCGTTGAAAAGGGAGTACGCCCTTTGACGGTCAGTCGCGCCGGATTTCGGGACGAACGGACCGCCCCTTGTCGGGAAGCACCTCCCGGCCGACGACGGCCGTAACCAGCGCCCCGGCGAGCAGCACGCCGATCGTCACCCAAAGCACCAGCGAAGCGCCGCCCCATTTGAGCAGTATCGGAATGACGACGACGCCGGCGACGGCGCCCAGTTTGCCAAAGGCCGCGGCAAGTCCCGCACCCGCGCCGCGCTCGGCGACGGAATAGATTTGGGGCGGAATGATGAACGTCATCAGGTGGGGGCCCGCATTGAGGAACAGTTCGAAGAGCATGAACCCGGATACGGCGATCCAGACCGGCCAGTGGAATTCGTAGGCCGCCAGCAGGATGCCCATGCCCGCGGCGCAGAGGATAAATCCCCACGTCTGGGTCCGCACGTGGTACCAGCGGTTCACGAGCAGCAGACCAAGTACGAATCCCGGCAGGATGCAGAGGTTGATCCATGTGGTCAGCAACACCGAATCGGTGATTCGTGAAAAGGCCGACTCGGACCCCGTTTCCAGCCCCAGCGCCATGACCAGCACGGGCAGGAATACCCCGATGCCGTAGACGCCCAATCCCTCGCAGGCCCACGGAATGCCGCTGAAAATCACTTTTTTCACCTGACCGGGTTTGAAAAGGTCGCTCCAAGCCACCTTCGGCATCTGCGTTTTATTGGGGCGGTTGCGGATTTCGCCGATCTCCACGTCGGGGCCCAGAAAATAGCGCACGGCCTTTTCGGCTTCGGATATGCGCCCGTGGGCGATGAGCCATCCGGGACTTTGTTCGAAACGTATGCGGCAGAGCAGCATGACGACCGCCATGACTGCGACGAGCAGCAGCAGCCGGTTCCACAGGTGCGGATCGTGCCACTCCCGCAGCAGGGAAAAACAGATGGCCGCCGCTGCGATGCTGCCCAACGACGAAGCGGCTTTCGCTACACCGACCATCAGCAGTTTCCACCGCCGGGGCATGATCTCGGAGATGTAGTCCGAATCGAGGCTGTAACCGCCGCCGATGCCCAGTCCCATGAAAAACAGCCCCGTGACCAGCCCGAAGAGGTCGGCCGTGAAAAAGGTGAACAGCGAGGCCGCGAGGATGAGTGCGGGGCAGAACCGGAAGAAAAACAGGTATCCCTTTTTATCGCTCCACGCTCCGAACAGCACCGAGCCGACCATGATGCCGACGAGGCTGGTCGCCGCCACGAGTCCCTGTTGCAGGGAGGTAAGTCCGGGATGCCGGAAAATCTGGATCATCGGCAGTATGACGCCGACCAGCGTCGCCAGCCCTGCTCCGGTGATCTGTCCGAGCGAAGCGACGATAAGCACTCTGAAGTGGCCCCAACGCAGGGGCATCGTGTCCATGTTCATATTTTTATCGGTAGATGTGTCTGCACCCTCCTGCGGTTCGAGCCATCGTTTCCACCGTTCGAGCACCCACAGCAGCGCAACGCCCACTCCCACGCCGTCGACCGATTCGGTAAAGCGCAGCAGGCAGTTTACGGCCGGCGAGACGTGGGGCGTCATCTGCGAGACGAGCAGGATGATGAGCAGCGTGATGGTGGCGATGCGGTTGTTCTGGTAGATTCCGACCAGCATGCAGAGCATCTCCAGCACGAAGACCGAGGCGAGCATCCCGACGATCGAAAAGGGCCATATCTTGAGGTATATGTAGGCGACGAGCGCTCCGAGGAAGGTTCCCAGCACCCGGGTCCATCCGGCGCGCAGCGAATCCTTGTAGTTGTGCGATTGCAGGACGACTACCAGCGACGTGCAGGCCAGCATGGCCCCCATCCAGCGCGACGCCTCGTGGAGCGATCCCGTTATGTAGACGCCCGTCAGATAGGCCAGCAGCACACCGATGCAGGAGACGAACGAGACGGAAGGGTGCATGCGTCCGACGGCATCGCGCAGGTGCTGCCGGATCCGTAACGGGATCGGTTGCCGGGTGTTTTCCATAATGAGCGTTTATCCGGCTCAGAACAAGAAACGCGCCGAAAGGGACGCCGTCCGTCCGATCCGGAGCGTTTCCGGGATTTGCACTTTCTTCGCTCCGCCGGGGGATTTTGGAACAAGAATTGGTGAAGGGGGAGGATGCGCTGCAAGAAGATAAAACAAATGTCCAAGTAAAACATAATGCGAGAAGATGAAGTCTAAACTGTTTGTCCTGCTGCTGTTGGGCGGTATCGTCCCCGTGTGCGCCCTGCGGTCCGAGACCGCCGACAGCCTGCGTAACGGGAAAACCTACCCGATCGGGGAGGTCGTGGTCACCGGAACCCGGCATGAAACCGACGTCCGGCATCTGCCGATGACCATTTCCGTCGTCGGACGGCAGAAGATCGCCGAGGGATTCCAGCCGTCGCTGCTGCCGACGCTGACCGAGCAGATTCCGGGACTGTTCGTTACGGGACGCGGCATCATGGGGTACGGCGTTTCGGGCGGGGCTGCCGGGCAGATGACGCTGCGCGGTGTCGGCGGAGGTCCCACAACGGGTCTGCTGGTGCTGATCGACGGCCATCCCCAGTACATGGGGCTGATGGGGCATCCGATCGCCGATGCCTGCCAGTCGATGCTGGCCGACCGGGTCGAGGTCGTGCGCGGCCCCGCTTCGGTGCTGTACGGCTCGAACGCCATGGGTGGTGTCATCAATATCGTGACGCGCAGGATGCACGAGGACGGGGTGAAAACCGACCTCCATGCCGGTTACGGGTCCTACAATACGCTCGAAACCGAGGTTACGAATCAGGTTCGGGCAGGACGTTTTACGAGTACGGTGACTGGCTCTTACAACCGCACCGACGGGCATCGCAGGAACATGGGCTTCGAGCAGTACGGCGGTTACGCCAAGCTGGGTTACCGGATTGCCCAAGCGTGGGATCTCTACGCCGACGTGAACCTCACGCATTTCAACGCCCGGAATCCGGGCTCCGTTTCGGAGCCCATTCTGGACAACAGGCAGCGTATTACCCGCGGCATGACGTCGTTCGCACTGCGCAACGATTACGGCTGGACTTCCGGAACCCTGAGCTTCTTCTACAACTGGGGACGACATAGGATCAACGACGGCCACTCGCCCGGCGAAGAGCCGCTGAACTACCGTTTCAACTCCCGCGACAGGATGCTGGGCGTATCGTGGTATCAGAGCGTCGCGCTTTTCAGGGGCAACCGCCTGACCGTGGGCGTCGACTGGCAGCATTTCGGCGGCAAGGCGTGGAACGCCTTTACCGACGGGGCTCCGGATAAAACCACGGCCGACAAGACGATGGACGAAGCGGCCGGCTATGTCGATTTCCGCCAGAGCCTGACGCACTGGCTGACGCTCGATGCCGGACTGCGCCTCGATCACCATTCGCATGCGGGTACGGAGTGGGTGCCGCAGGGCGGACTGTCGTTCCTGCTGCCGCACAACGCCCAGATCAAGGCGATGGTCAGCAAAGGATTCCGTTTCCCGACGATCCGCGAAATGTATATGTTTCCGCCGCAGAATCCCGATCTGAAACCCGAAAAACTGATGAACTACGAACTTTCGTTCACGCAGCGCGTTTCGGGCGGGGCGCTTTCGTACGGAGTCAGCGTCTACTATATCGACGGCGACAACATGATCCAGACCGTCCCGGTGGACGGACGCCCGAAAAACATCAATACGGGCCGGATCGAGAACTGGGGCGTCGAGGGCGACGCGGCCTGCCGCATAAACCCCGTGTGGGCTGTCTCGGCCAACTACAGCTACCTCCATATGGCCTACCCGGTGGTTGCGGCTCCCGAACACAAGCTCTACGCCGGGGTCGATTTTTCGCGCAGACGTTGGAAGGCATCGACGGGCGTGCAGTATGTTCACGGACTTTACACTTCGGTCAAACCCGTAGCGAAGGATAATTTCGTGCTGTGGAACGCCAGCGTCACTTTCCGCGCGACCCGGTGGCTCGATCTGTTCGTGCGGGGCGAGAACCTGCTGGCGCAGCGTTATGAGATCAACGACGGGTTTCCCATGCCGAAAGCAACGGCGCTGGGCGGTATGAATGTTAATTTTTAATACGATCCGAGACCATGACAATTCGTCAGTGCTTTTTCTGCCGGGGCCTGTTGGCGGTCATACTGTCAGCGTTCCTTGCTCCCTGCCATGCGCATTCGGGCAAAGCCCGTTTCCATGCCGTCGTCGACACCGACGGCGCCGCCGACGATCTGCGCCCCCTCTGCATGCTGCTGGGCAACCGCGAAGTGGAGGTGCTCGCCGTCACGACTTCGGAAGGGGCGCTGCTTCCCGACAGCGCCGCCGTACGTGTGCGTGCGCTTCTCGATTCCTTCTACCACGAAGGCGTTCCGGTCGGTGCGGGACGTGCGGTGAATGCCCCCGCGCCTGCGTGGCGCGCCCATTCCGGAACCGTAGACTGGGGCGATGCCGCAACCGCAACCTCCGGAGCCGGCTTCCCCGCGGCGTCGGCATTGATCGCCGAAACCCTCGGAGAAGAGGAGGAGAAGGTCGTTTTCATCGCCCTCGGTGCTTTGACGAATCTATACGACGTTCTGCGGGAAAATCCCGCCTCCGGCGACCGGATCGACCGGATCGTCTGGTACAACAGCCGGGCCGAACCGCTCTCCGGAGCCAATTTCGAAACGGACAGCGTCGCCGCCCGTTATGTGCTGGCGAGCGGCGTGCCCGTAACTGTCGTGTCGGCAAACCCGGCATGTCCGGTCGTCGTTACGCCCGCCCTGATCGATTCGGTGGCGGCCGTGCCGAACGTCTACGCCCGGAAGATCGCCGCAACACACCGTACGCCTCCGCTGGCAAAACTGGTCGGGGAGCGTCATCTGGAAGCTTGGGACGATCTGGTCGCGGTTTATCTGTTCGCTCCGGAGCTGTTTTCCATCCGGGAACTGAATGGGACGGTTCGGGCGTGCGAACTGTCGGACAAGAGCGCGGCGGCGGAGGCGCAGACACGACTGACGGCGATTCTCCGGGGCAAGCCCGACAGCGAAAGCCGGGTGTTTTACGGCTTTCCGGTCGGCGGCGCACTCTATGCGGCGGATGTCGTTCCGATCATCGACTCGGCGGTTGCCCGTCACGGATTGAGCGAATGGCGGGCGGGCGTGCTGACCAACGAACTGCACGGCCATCTGGGGATTTACGCCACGATCGGCGTCAAAATGGGAATCCGTGCCCGCGAGTATTTCAATATCGGCGTGGACGACATTCTCGTCACGACTTATGCAGGCCATAAACCGCCCGTGAGCTGTATGAACGACGGCCTGCAGGTCGGAACGGGGGCCTCCGTCGGACATGGGCTGATTACCGTTGCGGAAATCGACACGCCGCGGCCCGAAGCGCGTTTCACCTTCAAGGACAAGACGATACGGTTGGTCCTGAAACCCCGGTATGCCGACCGTATCCGCAGGGATGTGAAGCGGGGGATCGAACTATACGGCGACCTGACAGAACCTTACTGGCAGTACGTGAGAGCGCTGGCGCTGCGGTACTGGCTCGATTTCGACCGGCATGAAATCTTCGACATGTATGTCGGGGATTAGTGCGCGCAGAGTCCGATTAAAATAAAAAATACTAAATATTGTATAAATTTTTTGATGAAAACGATTAATTTTTCTATATTTGGGATAGGAAATACAGCACGGCTGTTTATTCTGGCACAATAATCCCCAATCGAATGTGACTGATGAACAGTCAGGACGTGATATGCGCGGTTCCTGACCAGTTCATATTTGAATAATGGGGATTATTCTACTATTGCCAGAGTCAGGTTCCGCGCATCTTTTTTTGAGGAGCGATTTCAAAAGACGCGCCGTCATGAAGCAATCGGAATATCCGGGGTGAAACCATCCGGCAGTTTCACCCGATCG